>Ga0233413_10000144_pt1 | contig 37117 bp, 31 predicted proteins | sample Na_anoxic_6_MG_FD_189019 | JGI IMG/M metagenome (GOLD analysis project Ga0233413, IMG submission 189019) | Seawater microbial communities from Saanich Inlet, British Columbia, Canada - Na_anoxic_6_MG | ecosystem: Environmental > Aquatic > Marine > Inlet | place: Canada: British Columbia...
AAATAGTCGACCCTTAAAAAGACATAGAAGCCTTTAAAATAAAGGCATTGGAGAAGAATAAGGGTGAAATAGTTGCACGGAAACGATATAATAAGCCTCAAAACCTGGTCAAAAGGAAGTGCTTATAAGGAGGGATTTGAGGCATGCAAAGCCGTGGGAGGGATAGAGGACAGAAGCAGCTTTTCGAGGGTTTAGAAAAGATGCTAAACCCAAAAGAGCCACTATACAAGTTAGAGAAAGTAATACCCTGGGAAGAACTAGATCGGGAGTTTTCCCGCTACTACATCAATTATGGGAGGCCAGCAAAGCCGACACGACTCATGATATCGCTTTTGTTGTTGAAGCAGTTGTACAACATAAGCGATGAAGAAGTGGTAAAGCAATGGACACACAATCCATACTGGCAATATCTGAGTGGCGAGGAACAATTTAAGTGGAAAGCACCCTGTACTTCCTCAGAACTCACCCACTTCAGGAAACGGATAGGGAAGGCGGGAGTAGAGCGGATATTTCGATTGTCAGTGGAATTGCATAAGAAGAAAGCTCGAGAAGAGAGAGAAGTGGTAATAGACACTACGGTACAAGAGAAGAACATAACGTATCCCACGGATGTAAAGCAGTACCGGAAGATAGCAGAGCATTGTTTAGGAATAGCAGAGGAGGAAGGGATACAGTTAAGAAGGAGTTATCGAAGGACCATACCAAAGCTTTTGTTTGCACAGCGCGGGAGGAATCATCCACGAGGACATAAGAGGGCAGTTAAAGCACAACGGAAACTTAAGACTATCGCAGGGAGACTGGTACGAGAACTTATCAGGAAAGCACCTCAAGAAGCACTAGCGGCGTATGCGGATCAGATAGCATTATTCAATCGCGTATTGGTACAGAAGCGAGGGGACAAGAATAAGATTTATAGTTTACATGAGCCCTATGTGTACTGCATTTCAAAAGGCAAGGAGCATAAGAAGTACGAATTTGGGAGCAAAGTATCCATAGCGATGACCAAGACGAGTGGTGTGATAGTGAGTGCGATGAATATAGAGAAGAATGTGTATGATGGGGCAACGTTACCAGATGTATTAGAAGACATTAAAAACCATACCGGAAAGAGACCGACAATAGCGATAGTAGACCAAGGGTATCGGGGGAAAAAGGAAGTTGGGGAGACACAGATCATATCAGCCCAGGCACTGAGAAAGAAGTTAACGAAATATGAAAAGCATAAAACACGCAAACGGTTAAGACGAAGGGCGGCAATAGAACCGGTAATAGGTCACTTAAAATCGGAGTTTAAGTTAGCACGAAACTATTTGAAGGGTGTGATTGGTGATCACATTAATGTACTATTAGCAGCTGCAGCTTATAATCTAAGGAAGTGGCTGAGGATGGCCTCTCCTTTTATTTTGTTTATCTTCTGGAGAGATCAGAAACGAGTAATTTTAGCATTTGGATATTGCAATTGAGTAAAAAATCGACTTTTTAAGTATCGACTAATTAGTTAAGCCTGACCCCATTTATTTATACCCATTTACATATTACAATTATTCCCATAATTTCAAGTTGTTTTTAAAACTAACGTCCTATCGTAATTCTATTGATGCAAAATAATTTTTATGTTATCTTTCAATTGTTAAAGGATATAACGAAATAATATAGAGAAATTGTGGATACTCAAGTACACACCACCTTAGCTAGTTTATTCTGCGAAGGGAAATATGATGAAATCATTAAAATATCCCAATTGTCCCTCTCAAAAAACCCCCTTAATCACTCTGCCCACTATTGCGCGGCAATGGCTTATCTTGCTTCCACAAACATACCCCAGGGGATACAGCATCTCCAGAAAATAGTACGCTCATACCCCCACCTTTCTCTGAGAGCAGATGACTCAACTAATCTCTTCATCGGCCACAGTGCTTTACAATTAGCCCGGATTGTGGAGTTTTTCAACCTTATGTTTCCTGACAACATCATGAGGGCAAATGGAATGCGTCAATGTGCAGCATTAGCAAAAGAGATTGGGCAAAAATTAGAAGACAAAACCCTGTCCGAACCAGCAGAACAAATATTTCAAAACCTCTGGCCTGTTAACCCTAAAAAGCGTTCAGGAACAGAAACCTTTTTCCCCCGGTCGGATTCTCCTCCTACCCTGCAGATAGAGCCTACCAATTACTGCAATTTAAGGTGCCGAATGTGTCCGTCTGAGAAGATGACGAGAAAAAAGGGGCATATAGACTTATCTCTTTTTAAGGAGATCTTTACAGGCTGGAGCAACAAATATAAAGAACTCTCAATCCACCATTTGATTCATGGAATAAACATCAAGGGGTTAATCAAGCAACCGGGGGTAGTCAAGCTCTTCTTCATGGGGGAACCTCTTCTCCACCCTCAACTGGATAAATTAGTTAACATTGCAAGGGAAACCGGATCTTCCGTTGGCATCCAAACCAATGGTGTATTACTTGAAAAACCTCAAGTCCGTAACGGACTTTTAACTTCTCAACCTGAAGAAGTTGCCATCTCTCTCGACGGGATAAGTGTAGAAACCTTTGAGACAGTTAGAAAAGGGGCCAACTGGCAACGCATTTGTGAAGGAATTAAAGCCCTCCACAAGGAGCGAGCAAAGATGAAACTTGCTGATTCTATATCCATAGCTGTATCCACAATAATTACTGAAGATACTGAAGAGAACAAAGAGCGGGCTTTAGCTTTTCTCAGCCCCCTTCGCCCCTTCGTAGATAAAATACAATGTATCTACCTGAGCTGTAAATATACCCCGTATTTTTTTAACTCTGGAGGAGAACTGAAGAAGTATGACCATATCCCGCCAACGTCCTTTTCTGAAAATCTACCCCTTTGCACGGAGCCTTTGGAAAAACTTAACGTACTATGGGACGGTACCATTACCCCCTGCTGTAGTGACTTTGATGCGAAAATACCTATAGGGAATGTCAGGGAAGGAATTGATAATGTCTGGGGAGGAGATAAAATAAAATCTTTACATAAGGCACTCCTAAACCATGATATGCATGATTTTCCTTTTTGTCAAGGGTGCCTGGGATATCCTGTCCATGGTTAAAGAATTTTCGGTAGGATGCACCCCATGGAAGAACGAGGTATCTATTCCACAGGGTAAACAAGATAACACAACTATAGGAGTAGTTTTGCCTGGCTGAGCTCGGCCAAGCTAAGATAGTTAATATCTTGTCTATCCTGTTATCCTGTCAAATATCTTTTTAAACAGGATGAACTGGATATAGTAAAGTTTCGTTTGTCCTGTCAAAGACCTTCGTGGTTGCAGGGTCAGTGTATTCTGTGTCTTTCCTGGAACCTCTATTTAGTTATTTTCCGATCCGCGCCCTGTTTTAATCTCTCATCTTCAACAAACAATAGTTAATTAGTGAATCCTGACCCCATTTACAAATTTCTTCGTTGATTTTTTATATTTTTAACTTCTTTGAGTTCTTGGTGAGCTTCGTGGTAATCCTGGTTAAAAATAAGGAATTAATTATAAACATGTCAAGTAGTAGATTTAAAGTCACGATATATAATAATAAGCACTACATTTTAAAAGGAGTATAGGTTTTATGGAATTCTGTAATGAGGAAGTAGTTATGGAATGTCCGGCTCTTCCACATGAATTCAGCAATAAGCCGCGGAGCATTAAGTATTATGTAAAAGGTCCGGATAACGGTTTAAATGGAAATACGGGATGCATGCTGGTAATCCACGGTCAGGCTGAACACCCTAACATGCGTTATTACCGCACTATCCGGAACGAATGGGCAAATAAATATAATGTTTTAGCGATAGGGGTGGAATATCTTGGTACCAAATTACTGTCCAATCCGTCTGCATTGAATAAAGTACAATTAGAGAAACTCTTACAGGAAGTGAAAAAGCATTATACTATAGAAGAACTAAAAGCTGCGGTTATTGACGGTAAATTTGAATTCACTCGTCTTCCGCCCAAAGCCCTGTTTGACCATATTTGTATTAAAGGTGATTTAATGGATGAGCCTTTGGATTTTGGTTATATACAAACCATAGATTGCCTGACAGCGCTTGGGGCTTTGTTGAAGTATGCCAGAAAAAACCGGTTGTCTTATAATCCACGCAGGATATACGCTTACGGTGCCAGTATGGGAGCGCATATTGCCCAGATGTGCGGTAAAATGGCTCCTGCCACCCTGGCGGTTATCGGAGATATGTCCGGTTTTGCCTTTATTCCGCGCGCAATGATAACTGGCGGTTTAGTCCGTTTATCAATCGGCAAAGTTCGAATTACAGTAGATTTTGGAAGTCATTATTCTTCTTCCGCTTCGGATGAGAACTATTACACGGATGATATGCTTGAGTTGCGCAATATCGGGCAACATGAACATTTACGTATTGCTAAACAAAAAGGGCCGGAGCGTGTTATACTTATCTTTCAGGGTATTGATGACAAAATTGTGCCAGCTGCGGGTAAAGCATGGGTACAATACCATATGCTGCTTAATGGTGTTCATAGCAAAATGTACCTTTTCCATAAAGAAGATATTGATGGAGATGTTATACTAAATACTGACCATGCTATTGGTAACCGACAGAAGATATTTGAAAAATTCGCTGATAAATATCTTAAAGAAGATAGTCATTTTATGGTGACTACCTCATATCCCAATGATTTTGAGGCAAAATCCATAATAAATTATCCTACCAATAATGGTTCATATTTAATCAATTATAATAATAAATATCCAGAAATTATCTTTAAAACTAAAATATAATTGTATTTAATTTGTTAATACATGAATATCATCCCGGGTTTTGCAGTAGGCTTCGTAGCGAGGCGCAGCAGATGGCTACTGCAAATTCTGGGATGATGGGTAAATCCCAAGAAATCAAATGTGCTGCTCTCTTTTCCTGCCCTTGTGCTTCTTATGCCTTCCACGCAATAGATAACCTGGCATCTCAGTGCGGACAGATAGGGCAGAGGACACTGGCGCTCCAGACTTCCTGCCTTCTTCCAGAAACCTTACAGCTTCTTTCCTGAATTCTCGGCTAAACTGTTTTCTTTTTCTCATTGGACACTTCTTTCACGTATAGTATATGCTTTTTGAAGTGTCCGTCAAACTGGGGGAGGTTCCGCCTGACCCCATTTTATAATACCTCCCTTAGTAAAGTACGTTTTCCATTTATAAGAATAATTCTGCCACACCCGTAACAACGCTGCTGGAAACAGAAACGCAAGATTGTAGAATATTGCTGGTGAGTCTGTGCAATTCCTTCCTCAGAAACATCGCAGTGATCTTGTTGCAAAAACTCCTATAAAAAAATATCTAGGACCTCAGCATAACCTGACCTATAAATTTAAAGTATACTTTGGGGGGGGAAGATCAGTTACTGATCTAGATTGGCTTGGAAAAGCAGATATAATGCAAACTTGTTCCCCACATTTTTCTTAAATCTCTAAGAGAGTGGTAATGATTAATTATGGTTTCACAGTCGTTTGTATGTATAGTTTTAAACAAACTTTTTAGAGATTGATTTAGCAGCATCACATCGGGGTTATTAGTTTTCATCATATATCTCTCAAGCTCTTCAGGGTATTGAATCATACCAATGTTGCCTTGCCTTGAAAAACAATTTTCAGAGATCATTTTAATCAAATCCTCAACAGCTGATATCACTGTTTGTGTCGGAGCAATATTTATTCCTCCCTTCGGTTGCAAGCCGGTTAAGAAAAATAAGAAATTATTGTTCCATTCATCGTTTAAACATTGTTTTCGTTCATTTTCTGTAAGAACATTTTTATGCCAGGTGTAATTATCAATATTGCTCCATCTTGGAGAAGATGAATAAAAAGAGCAATTAGCTTGTGTAATAACATTAATAATTTCCTTAAAAGACCAGAATGCTTGAAACGAAGAGTGTGAATTTACCAGATTATCTTCCCACCAGGATTTAAATGACCTTGACGCATTCAATTGCTTAAAATCCTCTCTAAAAAGATCGTTTGCTAATTTAAGAGAATGATCTGAATTTAAAGCAACATTTCTGATTTGGCATAGTCTGCACAACAACAAAATCTTTATCATCTCGAGCATACTTCCGTATTTATCATCATAAGAAATAATGGCTAATCCTCCTGGAACCAACATATTGCCTATTTTAAGTAGCATGCGCTCTCTATTTTTTAATGTGTGTAAAAACCCTTCAGCAACAACCATGTTATAGCGTTTATCATCACTATAGCTGGTAATATCCTTGTTATAAATATCAGTAATATTCTGCTCCAGTTTAAAATGAGTAAATATTTTTTTCAGCCTTGGAATAACCTGATTATTGGGCTCGTATAACGTTAAGCAAGCTCCGATTGAAGCCAGGTACAACGCATTTTCACCTGAATTGCATCCAAATTCAAGTATCGATTTATTTCTAAAATAATTTAATGGGATCATTAAATGTCTATAAAGATTTTGCCGCTTAATTCTGTGATCTTCCCACACTTTTTCATCTTCTACCGGTATAATACAAGGGTTGATGCTATTCGTTTGGTAGTACTCTAAAAGGGACTCTTCTTTACTTTTTGTCATTTGTATCATCTTTTAATCTTTCATTAAAACTGTCAAAATCAAGTTATTATAGTAGTCCCTGGTTATTGCGTAAAAAGGATGAGCCAATCCTGGAACGACATACTCCACCTTGGTGGTAATTCATAGCTAAATAAAATTAACATGCATTGGCGGGGGACCACTTATATCTGGAATTTTATAATTCTCTTCTTTTATTTTAAATATAATTTCATTTACTTTATCCTGCAAACATAAATTTCCACACATTGTTTGAGGATCGTACTCTAAAGAATGCAGAAAATTGTGTTTCTTCCAGTATGCATCGCTTTTCCATATTTCCTTAAAAGATTTATCTACAATATTACCAATATGGTGCTTTTGGTATTTTTCATTAAAAAGCTTTCCACATGGTGCCATAAGCCCGGAGCCTGAAATTTGAAAAATAAAAGGTGTTCCATAACATTTATTATAACTACGCTTGCCTCCACTAAGAATTTTACTCCATTTAGCTTTTACAAGATAATCCCTATCCGTCATAGCCTCTGCTTCTTTAAGTGAATTTATAACGTTTTCTTGAAAGTAAGCATTGTAATCAACTCCAAGACTACCATTTTCGTCATCACTACAATGTTTTATTACAGTATAATCTACCCCTACCTCTTTTCCTAATTCCGCCAGTGGGATAACCTGATCAATGTCTTGTGAAATAAGAACCATTTGCAGTCCTAAGGTAACATCGAGGTTTTTTCTTCTTTTAATTGCGACACACTTCCTAATTGTAGTAACTACCTTATGGTAATTACTAACCTCACACCCCATAATTTCGGCATATCTTTGAGCCTCCCCGGCTGAAAAATTAAATCTTAAATATGTTAAACAGGGAAGGATTTCCTCTAATCTCTCATCATCCAGCAAATAGCCATTGGTTCCTAAAGCAATATCAAGACCATTGGATTTCCCTCTTAATATGGCATTGTACAGATTTTTGTTAACAGTACTTTCCCCATCACTTACAAAACTAACTGCCTTGACTCCAATTTCAGCCGCATCATCAAAAAATCGATAAATCACGTCTTCTGTCATTCTTTTTTCATCATTCTTTTGCAATTTTGCGTAGCAAAAATAACACTGGTATGTACAGGATCTTGTTAACGCAATATCAACTGTGATAGGGGCTATTCTTTCTCCGTTTAACCATGCATCCAAACGATCTTTGTGGCAAAACAGTTTATGTCCATCTAGTATCATATTGTGATCAGAAGCTGGTTTTGTTACATTTGTAGTCATGTTATATCCTGAAAACTTTATTTTATAGAAGCATATATGTTTTTTCTAGTTTCCTGACGCATACAATTCAATTCAACTTCAGTCATACCAAGCCTTTTGGCTGTTTTTTTTCGCTTACCATGCTTTGTAAAGTTAATCCTGTCCCATTCAAACGCCCGCAATATAGTTAAATCATTGGATGAGTATTCTGGTGATTTTATCAAACTGGTATTCCAACTTGAGTTTAAATTAAAATGATCATATCCATCTCGAAAAGATTCCATTTTCTCACACATACTCCAAAGCTCTGTATTCTTTAAAGGGACAAGACTAAATATTCTCACATAATCTGCGTCCAATAATTCGGCAAATTGAATAGTTTCCCGGATTTCATCCCATGTTTCAGTAGGAAACCCAATAATAAAATTTGATGCTACATAAATCCCTAGTTTTTTAGCAATAGACACCATATTTACCGCATGTTCCTTGGAAAAACGCTTACCCTTAATAATATTATTCATAATCCTATCGTTGCCAGTTTCAATAGCACAACCAACATATCCACAACCCGATCGATACATAAGTTCAAGCAACTCTTCATCCATATGCATTATGCCCGTATCTTCCGATAGCCACGGCATAACTAAGTCTTCTTCGATCATTGTCTGTAAAATCTTTATAACTCTATTGCGATTAAGAAAAAAATTATCATCTGAAACAATAAAAGACTTTATATTATAGGTTTCTTTTAGCATTTTTATTTCTGCAATAACTTTTTCAACACTTTGATATCTGAATTTTTCCCCTGATATCGATCCTACTTGACAAAAAGTACACCCAAAAGGACATCCTCTCGATGTATAAAGTCGTGCGTAAGGAAATACACGAGGAGAATCAACTGAATTGCGTCGAGAAACTTTATTACTATATTTCTTAAAATCTATTAGATGATATGCAGGAGTTGGGATTACATCAAGGTTTTCAATAAAATCAGAACGACCTTGATTGATAATTTCATTATTTTTTTTATAAATAAGCCCTTTTATAGATAAGCCAGCAATATCATTGTCTAAAAATTTAATTAAATCTCTAAGGACATACTCCCCTTCTCCAACACACACATAATCAATATTATGATCTTTAGCCACAACCATAGGATTCATTGTAGCGTATACCCCACCCATTATGGTTTTGATATTAGCATCAATTTTTTTAGAGATTTCTGCGATCTTATGGCCAGTACTTGCCATCTGGTCCATTATGACAGTTATTCCCACAATATCGGGAGAACTTTTTCTAATAGCCGATTCTACAGCGGATTCATTTAAATTATCAATATATGCATCAATTATTTCAACTTCACAGATATCTTCTACCATTGCAGCAAGAACACAAAGATTATATGGAGCGTAAGCATAATACATGTGCTCAGCATCTTTTGTTAGTCGATAATTAGGCACAACTAGAACCAGTTTCACTTTCTTCCAACCCATTTTTTCTCAAAGAATTCAATTTGATCGTGAAAAGTACTAAAAAGCGGTCCATCAAGAGCAGGTAAAAAAAGGAATCACAGGAAACGTATCAAAAATGTCCTGAACAAGACTGTTGTGTAACTTATTATCATTCAATTGAAAAACCTCTTTAATGTTTTTACTGTATATTCAACTTGTTCATCTGTGAGCCTGTCATGATTAGGAATACATAATATTTGATCAACAAGTTTTTCAGCAACCCTTAAATCATATTTAGGGTATTTACCCTTATAAGCTGTGTGGTAAGGCATCAGAATGGGATGCTGAATCTTTGTTTCAATCTCACTTTTCGTAAGATAATCAAATAAATTATCTCTATTATCTGGAAGTATCGTATAAGAATAATATGAGTGAAAACTTTCGTCTTCTAAAGGACATTGGACTAAATCTTTCAAATTATCATTGTAATATTTTGAAATTTCTCTTAAGCGCTTTATTCTCGCTTGTACATATTTAAAATTAACATTCATCATTGCTGCTTGAATTGTATCTATTCGCGCATTAATTCCGGGAGTATGACAATCTTCTTTATTAATTGTTCCATTATATCTGTAAGATAATAATTTTTCGTGGAAATCATCGTTGCCAGTTACTATCGCTCCAGCTTCTCCATAAGAACAAAAAACTTTCATTGCATTCATGCTAAAACAACCCAAATCACCAAAAGATCCAGCCATACGACCATTAAGATGTGCTCCGTAAGCTTGACATGCATCTTCAACAACTGAAATGGTATGTCTCTTAGCAACATCCAGTATCTTTTCCATTTTGCACAATCTTCCTGTGAAATGAACGGGAACAATAGCTTTGGTTTTCGATGTAATTGCCGTTTCAATTAAATTTGGGTTAATATTTAAATCCTGAGCAATATCAACAAACACGGGTACAGCTCCTGTAAGCACTATCGCATTAACCGTTGCAATCCACGAAAGTGGTGTAGTTATAACTTCATCTCCGGGACCAATCCCCAAAGCACGCAAAGAGAGGTAAAGAGCGTTGGTTCCACAATTAACGCCAATTGCATATTTCTTTCCACAATCTGCCGCAAACGAATTTTCAAATTCTTTTACTTCAGGACCTAAAATAATCTGTCCGTGAGTTAAAACTTTATCTACTGCTTCAAGTAATTCACTTTTAATTGCGGAATCTTCAACGCTAAGATCGCGATAACGAACCTTCATCTAAATACTCCTTTTTAAATTTTTCGATCTAAAAGATCTATAGCTGCTTGAGTAATCGCTTCAAAATCAATTTTAAATAGTTTTTGCAGATCTTCATAATCGCCATAGTGATTACAATATTGGTCATTCACTCCCAGGCGTTTAAACAATATTTTTTCATTCAAATTTTCAGCAAGTATTCCAGATATTGCTTCTCCCAATCCTCCTAGTATGTTATGCGTCTCTACTGATATTACAACTTTGGTCTTCCTTGCTGATTCTAAAACTAATTCCTTATCAATGGGTTTCACTGTGTGCAAATTAACAACTCTACTTTTTATCCCCTGTTTTTCTAAATTGTCTGCTGCCAGCAAGGCATCATGCACAGAGTTCCCGGTTGCCATTATGGTCAAATCCTCTCCATCTTTCAAAACTATTCCCTTACCTAATTCAAATGAATAATTTTGTTTTTGTTCTTCTGTGTACACAGAAGGTTCTTTAGTTATGCCTAAACGAATATACAGCGGTCCGGGATAGGTGAGAGAATTTAGCACAATTTGCCTGGTCTCAAAGGGATCTGCAGGAGCGATTACTCTCATGTTAGGGAGAGAACGCATAATAGCAATGTCACATAACGAATGGTGAGTCGGCCCTAAAGTAGAATAGCGAAAACCTCCACCAACACCTACCATTTTTACGTTCATTTCCTGCAGGCAAACACTGTTACGAATCTGCTCAAACGCACGCATGACCAAAAAAGGTACAATGGTGTAAGTGTAAGGCAAGAGTCTATTTGAGGCCATCCCGGCAGCCGTACTTATCATTGTACTTTCTGCGATACCAAAATTTAAAAAATTTTGTGGAAAATCCCGACGATACTTATCAAAAATAATAGCACCAATATCTGCCACGCATGAATATATTCTTTTGGGATCATTTTGGGTTAATTCATAAATTGCATCTAAATAAGCATTTCTCATAATTCATTCAACTCCTGTTGAGTTAACCCTAATTCTTCTAACACCACAAACAATTCTTCATCATTTGTCATTCGATAATGCCAAATTGGAACGTTCTCCATAAAAGAAACCCCCTTACCTTTAGTAGTATTGGAAACGATTAAGCTGGGATATTCTTTTTTAAACGGTATTTGATCAAAGGTATTTCCTATGCTGGCCAAATCATGCCCATCAATCTCTTTGACTGACAATCCAAAAGATTCAAATTTTGACACTAATGGAGAAATATCATTTGTTTTATTAATAAAGTCAATTGCTTGTAGTTTATTATAATCAACAATCACTATTAAATTATCAAGCTTCTGCTGTGAGGCATAAAGAAGTGACTCCCAAATACTCCCTTCCTGACACTCTCCATCACCTACCACGCAATAAACATTAAAATTTTGTTTTTGTAATTTAGCCGATAGGGCTACACCTACAGCATAAGGTAGTCCCTGCCCCAAAGATCCAGTCGAAGCTTCAACGCCAGGAGTTTTAAGCATATCGGGATGTCCTCCTAGAATGCTGTCCTTCCTGCACATTTTAAACAAATGCTCCCTGGGGAAAAACCCTTTTTCTGCCAATATCGAATACAAAGCCATACATGCATGCCCTTTACTTAAAATAAAACGATCTCGATTAGGATCATTAGGAATTAAAGGATCTATTTGCAAATAGTTTTCATAAAGAGAAGTGATTATCTCTGCAATCGAAAGTGCTGATGGCAGGTGCCCTCCTCCAGCATGATAAAATACTTTGAAAATTGTTTGTCGCAGTTTTTTGGTTTTTATTTCCAATCCAGCTATGTTTCTCATAGTGGTTTCCATATTAAAAAAGATACCCGTTTCTATACTGTACGAACTCATCACTATACTAAATTGCTTCTTCAACCTGGAGAGGACGTTTGCCAGGGCATTTCCTGTTTCTTGCTCACAAAGATGTATCCCTCCTTATTGTCCATCGGCATTTCTTCTATCTTTGCCACCTGTTGCCAGCCCAGTTTTTGGGAGAAAATGTTAATACAAGACCCCAAAAAATAGTTGAAGATTCCTTCACTGTTCTCCTGGTTATGGATTTCAATGAACGCATCGAAATTTTCCCAGTCATTGCAGTCTATACTTGATACTACGTTTTTCTCATGTCCTTCGACATTGATCTTCACCAAATCCGGGTTAACGTCTATGTCCTGAAAGGTAATAGTTTCAACCTTCAGATGGTCAACTTCACCATAAGAGTCACGCGCACCCAGAATATGACTGGCAGTGGTGTTGTCTTTCACACGGACGAAATTGACCACTCCAGAGCTACCAGAGACTGCGTTTTGGTAGGTATGGATATTCTTACACTGATTGATGCTCACGTTTTTTACGAGTATCTTGTAAAACAACGGATCCGGCTCAAACGAATATACTTCATAACCAAATCTGCTTAATATAATGGAATCAATGCCTACATTTGCGCCGAAATCAAAGGCTGTTCTGTAGCGATTGCGATTGATCCAATAGAAGCTATGTAGTATGAGCTCATCTAATAAAAAAAAGTCATAGCTTGTAAGGTTACCCAGACTTATGTGTGGCCAAACCATTCCATCAAGAGGAGCAACATCCAAAATCTCTTGTTTGTAGTTTTTGAAGTATGTTTTCACGATTGTATTCAACAGAATGTATAATTCATTTTCCCTGCTGTGAAATCCAGTTAAACCCGGTATCAATCTAAAGATACTTTCTATAACTTCCCTGAGGTCCAATTCTTGTTTCATTGAACTTTCCTTTTAGTAGTGGTTTTCATTACATTGATATACTACACCTGCCTGCTTCACCGCTCCTGACTACTTCGATGGCTTCGTGGTTTATTTCAGCTATCAGAAAATAATTTCATGTCAGCTTTCAGAAGTTCTCTTTCTATTTATAATATATTATAGAGGTTATCCTGTGCCTCCATTTGTTTCTTCTCCGATTCTTTAATAATCTCCACAGAGGTGTGCCCAAACAGCTGAAAGCGGTTGGTTTTGACTTTGATGTCACAGGGATTGCAAAAACCGTACACAGAACAGGGCCTGAAGACATCATGGACCTGAAAGTCTTCATCCAACAAATTTCCGATTGGAGGAAACCCTTCATAGAGGTCATGGTGACATCGATAGACTTCTCCTCCCGGCCCTACAATCAATTCGCTGGTTTTGCATAAGACCTCTTTTGCCTTTTCCATGGTACAGGCATCTTGATAAAGGTAAGCTCCGTAGAGGTCCCCATTATGGTAACCTAGAAAGTCTTTTGTCCGGAAATCAATACCCAGTTTCAAGCATTTTTCCTTAGCTGCTAGAATCTCATCTTCTTGTTCAGGGTGGAGTACCCCGAATAGGCCTATGCTAAAACCTGCCTCTTGCATCTTAAGGGTCTTCTCAATAAGTTCACTGAGATTCATCTGAGCAGGGTGATAGCTCACCCGGATGGAGGCATAAGGTGCATTCCTTTTAAGCCTATCTGGATTTACCTGCTCTATAAAAGAGTCGACATCAAACTGGAGATTAGTGAGAAGATCGATATTTAAGTCTTCTCTTATATGATTTACCATATATATAAAATCTTTATGTAAAGTCGGCTCACCACCCTGGATGGTTATGGGCAGATCATCTCTCGAGGTAATCCTGTTAAGCGCTTTCACCCATTGCTTTCCTGAAAGGTGTGTATTTGAAAAACTCCCTTTCTCAAAGTAATTTATGCAATAAGAGCACTTTAAATTGCAGGCGAAGGTGAGAAAAACAGCAATGTAATTGTAGTTTTCTGGAATAACTATCTCTTTCATGTAACTACTTCCTTCCTTCACCACGGATTTCTACGGGTATTTAGACAGGATAACAGGATTGACATGATAGTTAAAATCCGCAACACGCAACAATTTATTTTTCTGTGTCCTAATCTCATGATTTATATCTTGTTTATCCTGTCATCCTGTCTAGTATTTCCTTGTGGTTATTAATTTCTTTGATCTTTCCAAAAACCACCTCCGGTTTAATATAATCGATACACTTCTTCTTATATTTGCAGGTGGGCTCCATGCAGGGGATACATTCTCTTTTTCCTTCTGCGCTTATAATAATTCCCCGATTATATATGTTTACTTCACTAGCAAAGGTAGGGCCAAAGAGGGCAATCACCTTCTTTTTTAAGGCTAAACCCAGATGAAGCCCAAGGCTGTCGTTGGTGATGATTATACGGCAGGAATTGATCCAGTCCATATATTCACAGAGGTTATCTAACCCTTTCTGCCAACTTATGCTGTGATCCTTCTCAATCAATTTTTCCAGTTTTTCCCAATTTTCCATAGCCCATGCCTTGCTTGGCCATTTTTTTCCTACATGGGTATTGAATCCAATATCATAAACCTCCTTAGTTTTGGGTTGATAGCCTAGAATATATTCTTCCCCATTCCAGGTGGCTCCCACAATCTGGAAGAGATTCTGCATGAAGGATTTCTCCCATTCCTTCTTTTTTATCTGGGTATTTGAACTCAATTCCAGGGTTTCCTGCGCACCAAGATAGGCCTCTGCATCTCCGTGCATGGTATCAAACCTGAAGCCAAAGCGCTTCCATGCCTTGATAGAATCTGTTAAGGCACATATCCCTGGAACCTTCTCAAGGTTGATTATGGTGTCAAAGTGTTCTGCCTGGAGTTGGAGAACGGTAGTCAGGTCGTAGATGAGCACTCTATCTATAAAAGGATTATTTGTTAATAAAGGTACAGCTTCTCTGGCGGTTAACCAGGTAACCTTATCAGATTTATATCGGTTCAGTATGGCGGTACATCTCACCACATCTCCCAGGCTGATAGTTTCATCCACCCTGTTGTCCAGAACCTCTGAGAAGCCAATCTTGATAATTAAAACTTTCTCGCTCATTTGTTTAGACCCTCATTTTCCCTAAAAAATTTTAAGATAATTATCTGAGTAGGTTTTTCTGAAGAGTTCACCTAACCGCAGAGAGCACAGAAATTAATAAAATTATTTCTATATATTTTCCTCCGCGTACTTTGCGGTCTCCGCAGTGAATAATCACATTGGATCATATAAAATTTACATGCTCCACAGGTGACTTCAACCTCCAGAGATAACGATTTATTTCATCCATACGGCAATTTTTTCTACATTGACTTATGTTAAAGGAATTACATATAGCAAGAAAATTTTCCTTACGTTTATCACTTTCCCAAACATCTTTAAAACTCTGGTTATTGATGTTCCCGTAGAGAAAGCGCGGGTCTTTCAAATAACTACTGCAGCCATAAACATCCCCATTTGCCATAATATGTGTCCAGAAGAAGGGTGTTGCATGGCATGTGGAATAAAGTCTTTCCTCATCGACATACTTTTTTATGGTGTGGGAGCGCAATATAAGTTTGAAATGGGAACTATTCATACCTTCAAGCTTAGACTCTAGATCCGTAAAGTTTGAATAATCAATATCTTTGTACTTTATCGTAATACTAGATGCGTGGTGGGAATATGGCTTGATAACTAAATAATCCAGGCCGATTTCATCCCGGCAAATCTTTGCCAGTAGCTCAACCTCCGATGCATTTTCAGGTAGAAGCAAAATTTGAGCTCCAAGTGTGCAATTCAAACTGTTTTTTTCTCGCCATTTAACTGCCTTCCTTAAATTCTGAATGACCAGATTAAAATCGCTTTCCTTAGCTCTGTGAATCTTTGCATAGGTGCGGGCACTACCTGCCGCAATACTCACCTTCAGCCAGGATACATGCTGCAATGCCTCTTGTGCAAAACGCTCATCAAGCAAAACTGCATTGGTGGCAAATGCTAAATCGATGCCGGATTCCTTTATCAGACAAGATATAGGTATAATCTCTTTATTCAAAAGGGGTTCACCTTCACCGGAACAAAGTATGCTTTTAATGCCCAACGATGTCATCTCAGGTATTATTTTTCTCATGGTTTCCAAAGTTAAAAATTGAGTCTTATATCCTACATAATCAAATGCACAAAAAGTACAGCGATGATTGCAGGCACCTGAAGGTGATATTTCCACATAGATAGGGTAAACCTTTTTTAGTTTTTCCCAGTCTTCTCCTGCTTTGTCCCATTGAGCTACCCGCTCCGGATGATAGATGAGCTTGTGTGAATCAACAAAATATTTGTCTGTCATCACCAAAATCTCATTATTTACATAACTGCATAATCAGATAGCAAAAATACCTCAGCGGCTTTGTGGGTTAAACAAATTCAAAAAAGTTCAGCTAACCGCAGATTCACCCCATAAGATACTTACTATCAGAAGGTAAACTTTGTTAGATGTATACCCTGTTGGATAAATTATCCGTTCCACAAGGGTTGCTATCTAACGAGGGAACCGCAGAGGTTTTTAATGGTTAAAACCATATCAGCTTATTCATGGTGAAATAAAATTGTTTTTTTTCTATATTCTCAGCGATCTTTGCGTCCTCTGCGATGAACTATTAGCATTGTATATTATTTGGGTCTTTAGCAATAATTTCCAATAGGTGTTTCATACATACAGGATAGGTATAGTTTTCCTTAACCTTTCTATAAGCATTTTGACCTATTTTCTCACGCTCTTCCGGGTGATTCAGGAAATAAGATATTTTTTCTTTTAGATCCTCATGATTCCGAAAAAATACAAAGTCTCTATTTTCCTCAAAATAGTTTTCAACACTTTCCATATCATATTTGAGAAATTGAATTAGTAAAAATCCGCCAGTTGCCATACCATCAAAAACCCTCGGATGAGCTGTAACTCCAGGGGACAGATGTATAATTATTTTCGATGCATTAAAAATATTATTTAACTCTTCGCCGTTTTCAGCAATGCCACACGCATACTTGGAAAGCCTGGGATGATTTTCCCAGTCCCTTCCATACACTTTTAGATCAACGCCCATATCCGCAATTATTTCTAATGGTATCTGTCTTATAAATCTATCCCCTATGATATGCCTAAATAAGTAAATGAGCTCTTCTCGTACTTTATCATTTGTTATTCTATAACCGATCAACTCTATTGACTTGCTTAAGAACTCTTCATATTCATTCCAATAGCAATAGACACCACTAAAAAACCTCTGGCTTACTATTTCATACATAGTTTCAATAAGCTTTTTAGTTAGTGGGCCAACAGACTTCAATACAGATTCAAGTTCCTGTTCAGGACTTTTACCACCGTGGTGAACAAAAGAAACATCACAACCATATTTTTCGATGTCTGATTTTTCCAAGGTGATTGGTTTATAGATTTCAGTATTAGCTACTTCTGGTTGTATCATTATCTTTTCTTTGGGGTACCCGTATTCAATCAATTGATCTTTAAAATATTTTACATCTGCTAATATAAAATCTTTTTTTCCAATTTTCTTTGCAGCCTCTTGATTAAATAGTTTTGGCAATTCATCCTGTACCCAGTTAATAAGTGGTATGTTTTTAGGGCAAGCTGTATCTTCTGCTCTATTATGATCAATTTTTAGGATCAGGTCAGGTTTAAATGTATTCAATGTTTTAGCAGTTAAGAGAGGGGTCTTTATACTTACATCACTAATTTCCTTTAAAAGGTATGTTTCGCAACCAAGTTGCTCAAAGCCATCTAGCATGTCGCGCATGACGTATTGGAGAAAGGTGGTGAACCTGGATGATACTCCCAGTACCCTTAAGGGTCGATTACGCTCAGGAGAATAGACCTTTTGCCAATCCTGGTCGGTTATCTGGTCGTAATAGGTATTGACCTGTTCCGTCAGTGATTCCAATTCAATCTTTCGTCTATCTACAATAGTATTAATTTGCTTAAAGTAAACTTCTTGTGCATCCACAAGGTTTTCATCAACTAAGAAAGTTCCATGGGGTAGTAGACTTTGATAGGTCTCCAGGTGGTGATAAAAATCATCAAGGCACTTCCCGCCCAGGAAGAAAAATACCCTGTTTGAATTCAAGATATTTGAAAAGTCATGTATCATCAGATTTGCCTTAAAGATGTCAATAGAAGGTTCAACTACATAAATGGGGATTTTCTTCCATGATATTATTGAGGGATTGGAGGATAATTGAAAAATTGAATTAAGCTCATATCCTGCAGCCATTCCGATCAAGCACACGGGTGTGTGCTTTTCGTAATCACTGGCAATAGCCTGACATACATCCGTAGGGTGGGAGTAACCATACATCCATGTTTTGTGACCGTTTTTCGATATTAACAGGTCAAAGTATTCATCAATAATGGGTATGATCTGAAGGTCTAGTTTGCCCGGGGTATTTGTAAGTTTTTCATAGATATGTGTATAATGGGCTTTTAGCATAGAGAGATTTTTTCTGTAGTTTTCAGCAAATGCCTCATTGAGGTGGTTTTCATCAGTAGGGGTAGGAGCAGGAGCAGAGTAATATTGCTTTAGCAGCTTAAAGTTTCTTATAAAACTCTCTTCAATAGTAATCTTGTCAGAGTTGTCCTTTTCCCCCTCAAGAGAAGCCAGTAAGTGTTTTGTCTTTTCATTATGCGGATTTATCTGAAGTGCCTTTTCCAAGAACCCTTTAGCAAGGTTTACTAATCCCTTTTTTGTCAGGCAAAGCCCTGCTTTGTACAAAAGGTCTTCATCTTCAGGATTAGCCTTGAGAGCTGCTTCAAAACAGTGATATGCCTCATAGTGTTTTCCTTGCTTAAAATATACATCTCCCAGGATAGAAACAGCAAAATCACGATATTCTTCACTTTTCTCAAGCACCAGGGAAAGATGTTTTTTTGCGCCCTTGAGATCTTCATTGAGCAAGCAGAGATTTCCCAGGTTAAGATAAGCAAGATAGTCGCTTGAATCAAGGGAAAGAATCTTTTTAAATGCCTCTTCTGCTTTTTCCAAGGCATTTTTTTTCAGATAGATATCACCCAATAAAAAGTAGATTTCATTTGTGCCCATTTTATTCTTGAGGGCAAACAGGAGCTCTCTTTCAGCCTGTTCAAGCTGTCCCTGATTTAAGAGCTCGTTTACTTTCTCTATGACCTCACCAACGTTCTTTAACATAAGCTACCCTATAGGACACAGATTACCGCAGAAAATAAATTGCTGCGTGTTGCGAGTTTCGTGTTACGGCCCGCCCTGGTACGACTTGATTGAAAATGCTGTTGTTGTTTTGCTGTTCTGGAATAAGAGCTTATCTAACTCCCGCAATGATAATCAGGGATATTTTAATGATTTCATTATATTTCTTTCGTAGAATAAATTAGTTAATGTGGTATTCATGCTTCAAAACTCCAATTAATAACTAAGATGTGACCTTTCCTCCTGAGGGCTGAATGCTTACAATTAACTGGCATCTTTCATTGCTTTCACAACTTCTTCAATCTCTTTCTCTGTTAAGTTAACAGAGCAGGGGATATTTACTATGGAATCATACATTTTCTGAGCCTTTTCTATTCTATAGGATTGGCACTTTGCATAGGGCTTTTGCAGATGATTCAAAAACCATAAGGGCCTAACTTCAACACCATTACTATTGAGATGTTGTAACAAAAATTCTTTTTCCTTTTTTTCTTTGCACAAAACGGCGTAGAACCATTTATTGGATTTGGCATAGGGCGGTTCATCTAACAATGTGTAGTGAGTGTCAGCTAATAGTTTTTTGTATAGATTAAAATTGTACCTCTTTATTTTCACATAGTTGTCTATTTCTTCCAGCTGAGCTACACCAATTGCTGCAAGAACATTAACCAGCCTGTAGTTAAGTCCAACTTCATTGTGGATATATTCCATTCCCTCTTCTTTTGCCTGAGTTGTTAAATACTTAGCCCTTTTTGCCAGATGCTCATCATCGGTAATAATCATGCCCCCGCCACCGGTAGTAATAATTTTATTACCATTAAAGCTTAAACAACCGAGCAAGCCAAGTGTCCCGCTCTTTTTCCCTTTATATTCGGACCCCAGTGACTCAGTGGCATCCTCAATAACTTTTACTTTATATCTATCTGCTAACTCCATTAGGGGATCCATGTCTACAGGAGTTCCCAGAACATGAACAGGAATTATTGCGGCAACCCTTCTTTTTGTCTTTTTATTAATCACATTCCCATTAATAAAATCACATTGTGTCTCAAAAAATTCTCTTACCTTGTTTAGGTCTATATTGCAGTAATCATCACAATCCATGAATACCGGATCAGCCCCCACATATTTTACCGCATTAGCAGGTGCAATAAAGGTTATGGTAGGAACAATAACCTCGTCATTTGGTTTTACACCAGACACAATCAGTGAAATATGGAGTGCCGAGGTGCCATTCATGCATGCTATGGCATATTTTGCTCCGAGGTAACTTGTCATCTGCTGTTCAAATTTATCAACATATTTTCCAGCGGATGAAATCCACTCTGTATCAAGACACTCTTTTACATACTTCCATTCATTTCCCTTAATTGAGGGGATACTTAGTGGTATCATTTTTCAGGCTATAAATTCTTTTAGTGATCTTTGACATACATGTTCTGTGATATTTTCCAAAATATTAATTGATATCAATAATTCGTAAAAAATTATGAGGGATTACATCATGCGTCATCGTAGTGTCGTGCGCCTCTAAATTTGGTTTTATTACCAAAATATAAGTTGTGAAAGTCATTGATCAAAGTATGAGCTTTCTTCATATCCTTACTGGTGTGTGAGTAATGATCTAGAATGAGCTCTTTGTTGGCTTCAAAGAGCATTTTGTAGAATTCTTTTTCTGGAATATTTGTGAAGTTAGCCAGTAATAGATCAGAGTTTTTAAACTTATTGAAGAAATCTTCAGGCCCTGACAGAAGTCCTCTCTTAATTGCTTCATAGTACAGGTCACAGCCAGGATAGGGGGTGACCGGTCTGATAGTTCTGAGTTGATCATAGGTATTGTATTCTTTGATGAGTCTTACATTGTTTTTTAGAGATTCTTCGGTATCACCAATATTCCCCCAGATGAAATTTAAGCCAAGACCGATTCCAGTTTTTTTTGTTATCTCTGCAGCTTTTATATTCTGGTCGACAGTTGTATTTTTATTCATTAAATTGAGCACGTTTTGATCTGAAGACTCCATCCCGAAATTGAGAAACTGGCAACCACATTCTTTTAAGCAGGATGCAAGTTCTTCATCTATGACATCCACCCGGGCATTAGTTGCAAATTTTATGCTGAGGTTTTTTTTCTTTAAGGCTTGATGAAACTCAAAAATTCTCTTTTTACTGGCAAAAAAAAGTTCATCCTGCATATGGAAATAGTTAATCCCATAAATTTTTCTTAAAATCTCCATTTCTTCAACTACACTTTCAACGCTCCTGAATCGGATGCCCTTTTCCATCCTGTAGCAGAAGTTACATCGACTTACACATCCTCTGCTGGTGAGGATCCCCAGTGTTCTGTCTCCTTCCTCCTTTCCGAAAAGTGTTAAGCAGGAGGCATACTTCTCCATAGGGAATAGTGGCCACTCCGGGAAGTGGATGTGATCGAGTTTTTTGACAGGCTTTCGTCTTTCGTTAACAGTAATTTCTTCACCGGTTTTAAATGCGGTTCCTTTTACCTGGGAAAGCTCTCCCCCTTCAATTTTACATTGTAATAATTCCCCAATGGTTTCCTCCGCCTCTCCTATTACTACCACATCAGCACCAGTCTTTTTCAGCATATATTCCGGGATAGGTGAAGGGCCATGACCTCCTAATACCAGCCAGGCATCCTTCTTAGATTGATTAATGGCGGAACAAAGACCTATGATAGTCTCATTAAAACGTGCTGCTAAAAATCCAACACCAATTAGATCGTAAGTATTTTTTTCTAAATGACTGGCTAATTCCTGGTTGGTGTAGTGAAATAGATCCTGGCAGTAAACCTCTACCCCTGCCCCTTGCTTTTTCAAGATGGTCCCCATATAAGCTACACCCATTGGAAAGTGATTATCTTCTTGATATAAGTCATGAATGATGAATAATACTTTCCCCTTTGTTCTCATTTTACAACACCTCCTTTAGTAATTTACGTCTCTGAATTTCTACAACCTATTGGTACCAAGTAACTTTTATCGGCTTTCGATTTTGAGGAAACAACTTGCCTTCTTTCTTTATCACAAGCATTAACGCACTATAGATAATCTTTAAATCATCTCTATTTTTTCATGCTTCATAAAATTTGCCGCCACTTAAAATAATTTCTTTGGAGTTTTCTAGGTCATTGAATAATAAGTCTATTACTGAAAGATCGGTGATAAACCCTAAATTTTTCATAAATAGCTGTTTATATACTGGATATTTATAATTTTGAAAGATTAGTTTTATGTTGTTTCTCTTAAAATCCAACTGATTTAGATAATTATTTCCTGCTTGACCTGATATATATGTCTCAGCTCCAAAATATTTGCATATGCTGAGAATAAGATCACTGCCTTTTCCCTCTGTTTTAAAATTCGATGATTTTACAATCTCTACCGGTACATCCAGTTTTTTAAGGATAAATTCAATTAGAGAGAAGTTTAATTGATTTAAAAATCTCCACTCTTTTAAATTATAAATTGAAGAAAAATCCTCAAATAGTTCCTTAAAAAATGGGGCTTTCCCATAAGAGGTTTTCAATGCATTCAGATGCTTATTAACAAATTTTGAATCCGCAATTTCAACCTCACTTATTAAATGTCCAAATTTCTGCCTTACTGGTACTGTTAACCAAGTTGCTCCGTTTGGAGCCTTTATTTGATTGCGATTTTGCACCCCATTCTTTTGAAATTGAACATCATCCAAAATTATGAAAAGGTTGCTCCTTAAAACTTTATCAAAATAGGGTAACCATGGTAAATATTGACTTTGATGAATTGTAATAATCATTTTACAACCCCTTTTCTTGCATAAATTCCCCAAAATGAACTTTGGCTTAAAATGGATTTAACCTCTAAGTCGTACCTTTTTTCTTCTTCTATATAAACTTGTGCTATTTTAAATGGCTTAAAAAGTTTTAAAATATCTGCCTCATCATAATAATGTTGGGGCAAACCTACTTCAAGCTCCCTTTGTTCAATAAGATAAGTATTGCTCTCAATTTTTCTTCCTTTGTCGCAGTCGGAATCGTACACGCTATGCAGGGAAGCACAAATATAGCCACCAGGTTTTAAAACTCGATGTATTTCTTTAATAACTTTAATGCATGAGGGAACAGCATATGGTCTAATACACCCATACTATTTGAAAAATCAAAATACTCATCAGGGTATGGAATGTCTTTCCCTTCATATAACCTAATTTCTGAAGATTCCCCCCAGTTTTAAAGATAATTATTAGCAACTTTTATGGCAGCTTCTGAAATCTCAATTCCATAAGCTTTCATGCCCATCTTAAGGGATAAGAGCAAATCTTTGCCCCTCTATAGCTAATGCTTTTTTTCCTGACAGACTGGTATTCTTTGAAAGTCTACCGAAGAACTTAATAGCAATGCTGTCAGGCCACCACCTTACATAATTTAGATTTTCCGTATAATGATATTCCCATAATCCTTTATCCTTTGAATCTGTCATCTTTTGAACTCCCTCAAGATGTTCTTAAAATCCTCCACAATATATTTAGCATCCTCTTCAGATATCTTTAAATGAATTGGTAAACAGACATGCCCTTTCATTACTTCTTCTGACCGTTTCAGCGTTCCCTCTTTTGTGCCGAATAACTTTTTAAAAACAGGCTGTAAATGTAGCGGAGGGTCATAAGGCCAATCAATATCTATTCCTCTTTTTGCCATTTCTTGTTTTACAATTTTTCTATCGATTTTCTCCAAAAGTTTAACAACATATCTCCAATAACTATGTCTGGTGTTTAAAGGATACGTAATTCTATTAACAATTCCTGCCAATTCCAATTCTTCAAGGCTACTATCATATATTTTAGCAATCCTGTTCCTATGAGAAACAAATTCTTCAACATATTTTAACTGACTTAATCCCAATAAAGCATGCAATTCTGACATCCTGTTGTTGCTGCCAGTTTCCGAGAATATCTCAATGTTTGTATCTACATCTATTCCTCGATTTCTGAAACTTTTTGCCTTTTTGTAAAATTCTTCATCGTTTGTAGTTAACATACCACCCTCAGCCGAGGTTATAATCTTAGTCGGATAAAAGGAAAAACAGCCTATATCTCCAATATTGCCAGCTTTGACCCCATCGATCATTGCTCCATGGGCATGAGCAGCATCCTCTATTAAAAATATTCCTCTTTTTTTACAAAAGTCTTTTATTTCCCAAATGCTGGGCGTTATCAGTCCTGCCATGTGTACGATAATAACAACCCTCGTTCTACTAGTAACTTTATTTTTCAAATCCTCGAAGGAAATACAAAAAGTGTTTGAGTCAATCTCTGCAAAAATAATTTTGCCCCCTTCTCTTACAACTGCACTGCCTGTTGCAATAAATGTTTCTACAGGTAAAATTACTTCATCCCTTTCTTCTAATCCAATTGTCCTTAAAGCAATTTCTAGGGCAGATGTGCAAGAATTAGTTGCGGTGGCATATTTAGTTCCTATATACTTAGCGAACTCTTTTTCAAACTGTTCCACATAAGGTCCCATACTAAGAAAACTATCTCCCTTAAGGATATCCCTAATTTTATTTAAGATTCCCTCTATTTCCCGCTCCGGGAAATATGGGACTGCTATAGGATATTTAGTCATCCACTAACTCCATTTCTTCGATATAAATTTTTAAACCTTCCTCAATAGTCATGGGCTCTAAAAAAAGCTTCTCCTTAGATCTGGAAATATCAAAAATAGAATGAATGGGTGCTGGAGCAGGGATATCTACTGGAATTACCGGAGATTTTGAACCTAACTCTTTTACTGTAAATTTTGCTATATCTATCATCTTCATTGAGTTTTCGCTTCCGATTACAAAAAGGCCAAATTTAGGTAAGAGATTCTGCTTTTCTACAACTAAAGAATTTGCTTTGATAACGTCACTTACATGAATAACATTTCTATAAAGTTCTCCTTTTGAAAAGACTTCGATGGGTTTGTTATGTTTAGCCAGTTTCCAATAGGTATACACAATTCCTGCCTCATGTCCCACTCCAAAAACAGAAGGATATCGCAATACAATACACTTAAAAGGTGTTCTTTCAGAAAATATCCTGCATAAGACCTCACCTGTGTATTTGGTTAGAGTATAGTAATTTTTGGGTAACACAGGACAATTTTCATTAATGAATCCTTTTGTGGAATTTCCAAAAATTACAGTTGTAGAACTGTAGATAAATAACTTAACATTTGCAAGTTCAGCAAACTTTAGTAAATTGTAAGTGCCAATCGTGTTTATTTCTACAAACGACTCAAAATCTGAAGCTTTTCCGGGTTGTTTAGAAGCTAGGTGAAAAATTACATCGACTGTAATATTATCTAGCTCTTCTCTTAATTGCGTTTCGTTGGTTATATCTGCTTTTAAGAGACTAAATTGTTCATTTCCTTTAATATCCTTTATTCGCTTTGAGTTCACACCTTTTGACAAACCATATACTCTATGCCCTTTGCCCACCAATGCTCTACATAAATGTGAACCTATAAAGCCTGTAGCTCCCGTAACTAAAACATTCATTTAATAATTCCCCTCACCGACATAAATGCTTCTGCATACTACACCTATTTGACTTCTTCTAAATCTTGCCAAAGCTTTTATACCATCTAAGTACTCTAGTTCGTAATTATGGTGACGTATTTTGGGTTCCATAAGATCACGCAAATCTGTTCATTATCATAATACCTAATCCCAGGTCATAACATACCTCCTTAAGCAGCTAAAGTTTTTTCATATTCAACCAGCATATCAAATTACTGCCTCATCATAAATCATGCAGCATTGTATGGTCGTTACCCCCTAAGTTTAATATTATTTCTAAAATATAGATCATGAGGATCTTCATCATTTTTAAGTATGATGTTATTATTTGACTTTAGTTTTCTCTTGCGTGCATATTTTTTCTGATTTGTTTTTGGTAGGCTATACTCAAGGTTTTTACTAACTCTTTATGATCAGGCCTGATTGCTAAAACCTCCTCGTAGATAATTACCGCTTTATCAAACATGCCATTATTGAAATAAATGTTTCCAAGTAGCTCTTTTACTTCAGCATCATCGGGATTCAACTCTAATGCTTTAAGGAAAAAATTTTCTGCGGATTCAACCAGGCCTCTATCGATTGAGACTAATCCCAGGTCACGGTAGATAACAGGATTGTCAGGAGCAAACTCCAGCGCCTTGCTCAAGGTCTCTACCCCTTTATCAAAATCTTTCATGGCAAAATATGTATGTCCCAGGTGGTAGTATGTCTCAGGGAGAGAGGGGTGCTGGCCGATTACCTTTAAATACTCCTTCTCTGCCCGTTTATAATCCTTAACCCGGAAGTAAAAGCTCCCCGCCTCCAGGATTCTCTCATTTTCATCTCTTCCTTGTGAGGGGGCTTTGGAGAATTTTTCTCTAATTTTTTCACATCTCTCCTGCCATTGCTGATTTCTTTCCTGGCATCTTTTGAGGAGATCTTTCGCCTTGGGAAACTTTTTCTTCAGTGAAATTGCCTGCTTGAGAATGGGAACAGCAGTTTTAAATCGGTTTTGTTCAACGTAAATCTTACCGAGATGATAGTAAGCATCACTGTGATCGGGTTTTAAGTCGATGACCTTTTTAAAAGCTGTTTCTGCATCGGTGTAGTTTTCTATCTTGATAAGCTCCAGACCGTATTTGAGATAGTCGCCCAAATTTTTTGCTGATTTTTGCAAAGTTTCTTGTATCTTCCGTTCTATGGAAAGTCTCTTTGATACTTGTTTAATGTCCTGAATAAATGGGTTGAGTGCTTTAAGGAAATTCTTATAGTAGGTCTCTGCCCGATCAAGTTGTTGTTCCAGTTTCTCAAACTTATCCGCTATTTCATCTATTCTTTTTACTTTATCTGTTCCCATGAAAATTATGTTAAGAAAGTTATAATTTGCCAGCATTCCCATGATACCTCCTCCTCCTCCAGCTCTGAGAGTTGCTTTCTCTGCCTTACGGGTGAGCTTAATGTATTCAGGACTGCCTTCCTGTCCATCCTCTTTCATCCTCCGAAGTTTCTTAACGATCTTCAGTGTTGATTCAGAAGCTTTTTTCATCTTTTGCGATTCTTCTATGGAAAGTTTCAAATCCCTTAGTAGTTCATCAAATTTCGCCGGATTACGTTTAGAGCTCTCTTCTTCGAAAATGCTTTGAATCTCCGGATGGTCATCCTGGCAGTACTCGTCGATGGCATCTATTAAACGCATTATCGTAGTTCCCTCTTTCTTAGCTCCTCCCTCGGTAGCATCGATGCATAAGCCATTCACTTTTTTTATTGCCTTATTAAGATCCAAAACAAAGGTTGTAAATGAAAGGTTAGATTTTAGCATTTCTCCAAAAATTCCCTCGCTGGCAGATTGCCATGAGGCAGCGAAACGAGCGTTTGTCTCAATATCCTCGGCATGATATTTGTCCCCTGTAAAAGCAAGATCCATTCCTGTCAGGATGATGGGGTTACATCCCATTTCTCTGGCCATACAAAAAGCAAGGTGCCCGACATGCATACCTGATTCAACGCTTCCCTTATCCCCCCAGTAATAGCCAAGGACACTACTGAGCCTTCCTTCCATATGCATTGAGAACTTTGGTCCCCAGAAGGCTTTGGTGATTTTGTGGTATAAGGTTTGTGTAAAGACCATATAGAGTTTTCTATCCAGCTGAAGAGGGGCATATTTTTCATCATAGTTGATTTTGCTATAATCTAAAGAGGGAACCAGGTGGGGAGTAATGCCCAGAGGGAGGAGGAGTCCCAGTGCCCTGTCAACGGAGATGATCACAGCCTTATTTTTAACTTCTCTTAGGAGTGTTACATTGTTATCTAAAGATGGTCCTGCCCCTACCACAATTGCAGGGATATCCTTGAACTTGTTGAATAATCTCTCAACGCCGGATGAGCGTATGATATCTGGAGTATTAGCCAAGATATTCCCTGCCATTTCCCTTCCCGCGAGGAGAATAGTGGAAGCATTGACTCGAATATAATTAGCAGTATCCTGAGTCTTTTTCTGCAGGGAGTTGTAGGTCTCAGGATCGATAGAAAATGAGGGGTGAAATTTTACCACTGAGATTTTGGAAGCAAGGTATTTTACCGCAAGATTTAACATATTAGCTGATATATCAGGCTCTTCTCCTACAAGTATTTTTACTCTAGCTGATTCCAATACTGGTTCCAAATCAACCTGCTCTAAAGCAGACTTGAATAGTGCCGGATCGGCTTCACAGATAATGAGCAGGTGCCCATCATCCATAGCATTTACCATCTCCAGGGCAAGATATCCCAAACCGAAACCTAGCAGAACTGAGCCATTGTTGCCTATCAATTCAAGTTTTTCCACATGTTCCTTAGCTTTTGCTACAGGGTTTTTAAAATCGTGGAGAACAATTTCATTCCCTTCGCTAGTTGTTACCCTGGCTGTGGGGATACCTGCCTCTGAGGTAAGAATCTCGATGTGGCTGGTGTCTATTTCCTTCTTCATCAGTGCCACCAACTCCGGCTGTTTCTTTTCAAGTAGTTTCAGGTTTTTTTCAAAATAGTTCATAATCACCTCACTTGATCTTTGTTAGGACGCAGATTTTCGCAGATAAACGCTGAAAATATTTTTTAAATTAGAAAAACTCAATTTCTTGCTTCGTGGGCTTCGTGGTTCAATTTTTTAAAATCATGATAATCTGCGTCGATCTGCGTCCAATATTTTACTTCTTCGTGGTTCAATTTTTTCATTATTAAATATTGTATAACTTGCTTTTGTATTCTTTCAGATTTTCCTTGAACCAGTTTATGGTTTTCTCCAGTCCTTCATCCAGACTCACCTTTGGTTGCCATCCTATTAATTCTTTTGCTTTCTGATTATTACAGATGAGCCTGTTCACCTCACTTTTAGAGGGCCTTACTCTCTTTTCCTTGCACTCTATGTTTGCATTCCTCCCCATCACTTTTATCAGCTTCTTTGCCAGTTCACCTATGGAGATTCCATTGGCAGAGCCAATGTTGATTACCTCCCCGTGGATTCCATCTGTCTCAGCCACAGTTATGAACCCTTCTACTGTATCAGTCACGTAGGTAAAATCTCTCACAGGGTGCAGGGACCCGAGCTGTACTTTATTGCCGTTTATCATCTGGACAATCAGGGTGGGTATGATAGCTCTCATAGACTGTCGGGGCCCGTAGGTGTTGAAAGGGCGAAGGGTAGTAACGGGAAGGCCAAAAGACCTGTAAAAGCTTTCTGCAATCATATCTGCCCCGATCTTGCTGGCTGAATAGGGGGATTGTCCCTGGAGGGGATGCTTTTCATCAATGGGAACGTAGACAGCTGTTCCATAGACTTCGCTGGTGGAGGTGTGAAGGAACTTTTCAACACCAGAGTCAAGTGCAGTCTGAAGAAGGTTGAGCGTTCCCTCGATATTGGTCTTGACATAAGAGGAGGGTGACGCATAAGAGTAGGGGATTGCAATAAGCGCAGCAAGATGGAAAACTATGTCAACATCCTTAAGTGCAGCTTTCAAGATGTCTGCTTCCCTGACATCACCACAAATAACATTCAGTTTATTCACTTCCCCGGAGGGGAAGGTATCAATCCATCCCCACCTATTAAAAGAGTTATACATGACCAAGGCCTTAACCTTTGCGCCAAGTGAAAGTAGCCTTTCTGTCAGGTGACTGCCGATAAACCCTTCAGCTCCTGTAATCAATACTGTTTTATTTTTCCAATCCATAAAACGCCTCTTAAATTAGGACGCAGATTTCCGCAGATAAACTCAGATAACTATCTTCAAATTAAAATAAACCAGATCACGAAGAATGCAAAGAAAACTATGAAGCCATTCTCCTTGTGCCCGATTTTTTAGATTGATTGTTCATGCTCAACTGTTAGAGTGTTTTCAATCTTCAAATTCATTTTTCTTTTTACTTCGTGACCCCCATTAGAAGTATTGACATAATCGTCGATACAACATTTACCATCTTCCCCACTTCTGATTCTACCGCTCTCCTTAGAAGTACCCTTTTCTTCTAACGGGGTAAACTTCGTGGTTCAATTGGCTCCTGAATTCTATACTTTTCTATTTACTTAGTTCCTTGATGTTAGGTGGTGGTTGCGCTTTTATTAATTCATTGCTGTTGGCAGACCAATAATCCTTAAGCTGCCCTATGTCTGTCCAATCACCGTTAATCAGATACCCGGATATTTTTCTATTCTTGGAAAGTAGGTGTGAGATGAAATCAGTCATGTCATAATGCTGGCTAGCTGGTATTTCCCTTACACAGTGGTTATCAATGACATAGATACCTGCGTTGACATAATTCTCGACAGATGGTTTTTCGCTCAAGTCGATAATTCTGCTATGCTCCAGAGTAACCGTCCCATAAGGCACATCAAATTGTATTTTTTTAATAGCCATGGTTAAAGTGGACTCATTATCGAGATGAAATTGATACATAGCTTTGAAGTTGACGGATGCAAGAACATCTGCATTGGTAACAAAAAAGGGGGATGATATCTCAGGCAATAGAGACAGTGCGCCCGATGTTCCAAGCCTGTCTGTTTCCTTTATGTAAGTTATTCTCACCCGATAGTTGCTGCCGTTTCCTAAATAGTCCTCAATCATCGTGCTTTTATAGTTGACACAGATGAAAAATTCTTTTGCTCCTTCATCACGAAACTTTTCCAATATGTGGACAATCATCGGTTTTCCTGAAACTTCAAGAAGAGGTTTCGGTTTATCTTCTGTTAATGGAAGAAGACGGCTGCCCACCCCCCCGGCCATAATAACAACCGGGCAAAGCAGAACCTTTTGCTGGATAAAGGTTTCTTTAAAAACAATACCCTTGAGTATTTTCTCACCATCAACTATGGGCAGGTGGTATACATTTTGTTCCATCATTATTCTAACCATCTCTCCATCAGCATAACCGGGCTTTAAACGAAAAGGATTCTTGTTCATTGTTTCCTTCACATTTTCATTGAGTGCTGTGCCCTTTAAGATTGCCTTTCGAATATCACCATCTGTTAAGATTCCCATCAACCTGGTTTTTTCATCTACAATGAGCGCGATGTTTTTTTCATGTTGATCCATTTTCTTGATAGTCTCACCAAAAGAAGTGTGTTCGCTTACGACAACACCTTTAAAATCTGATATAATACTTTCCATAGTAGCAGCCCGCCTTTATAGGTGCAAAGGTTACCTTTGCACTCCTCTACACATAGTGTGCCTGCTTCAGCAGCGTACGTGCCGGATTACCCACTGCCGTAACACCTTCAGGGATATCATCCAGCACCACTGCTCCCATACCAATAATTACATTCCTGCCGATAGTGACTCCCTGCTTTATCAGGGCTCCCATACCGATGAAGCTCTGTTCACCTACGGTTACTTTTCCACCCAGGATAGCCCCCGGTGAAATGCACACATGGTCGCCTATTACACAATCATGCTCAACCAGGGCCCCGGTATTTACAATTACATTGTTTCCAATCTTCGCGTAAGGATTGATTATCGTTCCTGCCATAAAACAATCCCCTTTACCCAGTCCAGCTGTAAGAGCAATAATAGCAGATGGGTGGATGATAGTGAGAGGGGTAAAACCAATGGCTTCGATCTTTTTAGAGATCTTCGTTCGCACCGAGGTGTCTCCCACAGTACCCACACCGACAAAGGAGAATTTAATACCTTCTGCAAAAAGACGGGGAAGTATCTCGTCACTTCCAATGACAGGAACACCTTTAACCTTCTCCTGAAATAAATCTCCCGCAACTTCTGTGATACCGACTAAGGAGTAGGTATTATCATTAAGGATGATGTCGATTAATACCTTTGCGTTACCACCACCACCTACGCACACAACCTTATCCTTGTTGTTTTTAAGATTATTCATAATTCTGCTCTTCATGTACTACAGGTAAATAATTCCAGGATGATTTCTATAATTACCTTAGCGTATCACCGTCTCCAATTAAGATTAAACTTTGTAAATCAGAAGACCTCCCTTAAAAGCATGAATGCCTCAGCATATTCTACGCCGGCAGTTGCGCCACGCACGGTAGCTAACGACCGTATGTTCTGCTCACTTCTGGGGAAAGGATGTTCCCTCATTTCATCTCTATATTCCCGCATGATTTCTATCTTTCGCTCCATATATGGAGAAATGTCAGAAAAAATATTGGGTAAGAAAGAAGTCTCTGGAAGAGCAGGTGCAAAATCAGTTTCCGAAAGGACTTCATACATTAGCACTCTAAGGATAAATGGAAAACGGAATGTTTTGCAGCAGCTCCAGGCTGCATTAAAGATAATCCTGTGGTCAGAGTGCACATCTGAGCGATTAGGGAGATAGACTATATGAGATTTAACCTCTAAAAGTACTTTGCTGATTCCGTTAATAATATCTCCTAAGGGAATTGCATCAAGCCGCGTAGTAGGTAAGCTCAAATTGTGGACGGTTTCAAAATCATACATTTGTGCAACGCTCTCAATCTCTTTTTGCCGCTGCGTAATTACTTGTGGGCTAAAACCCTGTTTTTCGGTCATGCCAGTGACAATAAGCCAGTGGATTGTATCTCCAACTGCAGAATGTTTTAAAATTGTCCCTCCACAACCAAGAGTCTCATCATCCGGGTGAGGGCTAATAACGATTATTTGAGCAGATTTATTTTGAGGTAAGCTTGTCAATATGTAATGTCCTTAATCAATAATTTTTCATCTAAAGTTGTAGTGGCTAATATATTTGCAATTTTTTGAGCTGCGCTCCCATCACCATAAGGATTTGAACATTGAGAAACAAATTTGCGGTAATCTTCATCAAAAATAGCCTTAGTAACAGCAGATTTAATTACTGCTACATCATGAGGGACAAATTGGACGTTTTCGGCGTGTAATCTTCCCTTCTGCCTATTGCCTATATTGACAACTGGTAATTTTAATGAAGGTGCTTCCAATATTCCTGCACTTGAATTACCAAGCATGCAACCTGCCCTGCGCATGATGTTCACAAACTCAAGTCTTGGTATGCTTCTTGCTGCATAGATAAAAGGAAGGTGTTTATATTCATCAATTGCTTTGATCATTCTTTGACCACCAGCATCAGAATTGGGATAACTGATAATCGTTTTAATTTTAAGTTCCGCTATAGCTTTTAATGTTGTTTTCATTTGTTTACAGGCATGTACAATCTCTGTTGAAATTGCATGTTGTATCAACAGGATGAATGGTTCACCATCTCTGATTTCAAAACCCGTTTTTTTTGATATTTCTTTATAAGACAAGTTAGAGGTTGATATAAGCCGATCAAGACCAGGGTTTCCAAAATTGAAAACTCTAAAAGGTTGTTCTCCAAGTTTAAGAATGCGTTCATAGCTTTCACTATTAGTGGTAAAATGCAGGTGGGCCAATTTAGTTACAGCGTGTCGGACCTGATCATCAACATTTCCAATTACCCTATCGCCCCCTCCAATATGCGCAACGGGGATATTCATATATGCACCAGCAAGCGCAATACTAATTGCTTCTTCTCTATCTCCAAGTACCAAAAGAAGATTTGGACGTGTTCTAGTAATCGTCTGAATCATCCCGCTTAGCTGGATAGCTAGACCTTTAACTCGTGAAGAATCGTTGTCTCCATTAATAAGATTTTCTATTTTGTCAGCAATAAAGAATCCATCGTTGAGAATTTCATTAATTGTATAACCATAAGCATCTGATAAATGAGCTCCCGTCACAATTAATTCAAGCCTCAATTTGGGATGTTCATTAATTGCCTTAAAAACAGAAGACATAATGTCATAGTCTGATCGAATGCCGGTAACACCTAGTATTTTCTTATTCATAAACTTTAATCTGCTGCGTTTAAACAGTTAACTAAAACAAATTGATATTTGGAGTTGAAAGCAAATGCTTTATCTTCTTTATGATCAATGAAAAAAGTCTCTATGAAATAATTAAAAGTGCTGCCTATTATTTTTTCCTTAAAACCAAATGATATCTAGCCCGGGATTGGTTGCTTATAACACTCTCTTTTTTAATTAGCATGCATTCGACAATATCAAATAGTGAATCCATCAATGATCTGATCTTTGCAAAGTTAAAGTATAATTGTATTGTTCCCCTTTCATGGCTTGTTTGAACAACTTCTTCTTCATCGAACTCACGAAAATGTAAAGAATCATCGCCAGAAATCAAATCGCAATAGAATAAACCATCTTTTTTCATGACTCTAGCTAGTTCAGATACAGCTTCCTTTGCAATTTTAAAACTCATGCTATCAAGTACAGCATGGCTAATTGCAAAATTAAAATATTTATTTGGATAGGGTAATTTTCGAATATCCCCTCGTTTAATTTTTTCACGATAATTTAAAAACCCCTCTCTTCTAGCCCATTCCCATGCTGTTCTAATAGCAGCTTTAGATAGGTCAATACCATAAGCATCTAATCCAAAACTATTCGCGTAAAATATATGTCTGCCAATGCCACATCCCAAATCTAGAATTCTTGGAGGAGTTTTGAATGAAAAAATATTTTCAAATTCATCTAATTCAATACGCCTTCGTATATATTTTGAAAAAAATCTTATAATCTCTTCATGAGGATAGAAGAGAAAATTTTCCCTTCTGTTATAGGATTTATCCCATTGTTTTTGTTGATTATTCATATTTTTGCCTCCAATCAGCATACTTTCGAGCACTTATTATTCGATCAACTCATCCTTTTTAAAGTCTCTCACTGCTTTTCTGCCGATTAACTCGTTCCATCTCATAGGGTTGATACCGTTGCCAGGTCTTTTTACGGTAAGGCTTTCCGCATTTAACAATTCACCTTTTTTTATATCCACTGCGGCAACAATACTTTTTCTGGCAATGAGTTTAGTATTCATTTCTGATCTGGTTGGAGTTTTTATTCCATCTCCCATAGCCTTTTCGATGTTTCGAATCGCCTTCACCAGGGCTTTTAGTTCCTGAGGTTCCAGGGATGCCTTGTGGTCTGGGCCGGGTAAGTCTTTATCCAGAGTGAAGTGTTTTTCTATCACTGAGGCACCCATCGCAACGGCCGCCAGTGAAATTTCAATCCCCATTGTGTGGTCTGAAAGACCTACTGGTAGATGAAAGGCCTGGTGCATGGCTTTCATCGCCCGCAGATTAACATCTTCAACCCTGGCGGGATACTCAGAGGTGCAGTGAAGTAAAACTGTGTTTGAGTTATGAATTTTATGTATTACCTCCAGGGCTTCTTCCACCTCCTCCAAAGTGGACATGCCGGTAGAGAGAATGATGGGTTTCTCTTTGGAGGCAATATGGCTTAGCAAAGGAAGGTTGTTAATCTCCCCTGAGGCAACCTTAAAGGCAGGGACTCCCAATTCATCCAGGAAATCAACGCTTTTATGGTCAAAGGGAGTGGAAAGAAACACAATTCCCTTTTGCCCACAATACGTTTTTATCTCTCTAAATTTATCGAACGACAGCTCCAGTTTTTTTAGCATATCAAATTGGGATTGCTGCCTGCTTCCTGTGTTTTCTTTCTGGTAGTCCGCCTTTTCGGCATGACAGGTAACAATATCCTCGGAGATAAAGGTCTGGAACTTCACCGCGTCAACCCCTGCTTCAACAGCAGTATCCACTAACTTTCTGGCAAGATTTATATCACCATTGTGGTTGACTCCTGCTTCCGCAATAATGAAAGTCGGGTGACTTTCATCGATAGTCTTATCGGCAATTCTTACCGCGGTCATAGCGTAGCTTCACCCTTCATAATTAACTCTGCAAGTTTCAAATCAATGGGAGCATCTATGTCAATAGACCTTTCTTGTGGCATAATATAAGCCAGGGTATGTTCTCCCAGCACCCTCTCTTCCTCCATCAATACTTTTCTTTTGGTGACGTAAATGGCCCCGTTTAACCGATATACCGGGGGTAGATCTTGTCTTCTGGTGTATTTATTGCCATCTGCCCCAATCAAGGGATAAACCCTGCCTTTGACTACCTTTTTCATCCAGTAGGGGTGGTGCTCCGCCTGACAGAGTGAAACGACAGAATCGGCATCTGTGCTTGTGCATAAAGTGACTGCCTGGTCGATATCTTCTGCTGAGCGAAGAGGGCTGGTTGGCTGCAAACACACTATGATATCTGCCAGGTAGTCTTCTTTTTCTTCAAGATATTTCACAGCATGTAGCAAGACTGATAGACTGGTGGCGGTATCTATAGCCAGATGTTTCGGTCTTAAAAAAGGCACTTCAGCTCCATATTGTTTTGACACGTTTGCAATATTTTCGTCATCAGTAGATACGATTACTTTGTTTAAGGTTCTTGATTGCACTGCAGCCTGGATAGAATAGGCAATTAAAGGTTTACCGAGAAGCGTTCTTAAATTCTTTTGTGGTATTCCTTTAGAGCCCCCACGGGCTGTGATTACTGCTAATATCTTTTGTTCTTTCATCATGGATTTAGGTGTTTTGGTTATTGCCGGTGCTGTTTTGTGAAACGCTTATTGTTCTAATCGCAATTCCCTTAGTGGTAAGCGAATGTATCTGTGCATAGATTTCGTCA
>Ga0233413_10000145_pt1 | contig 37050 bp, 65 predicted proteins | sample Na_anoxic_6_MG_FD_189019 | JGI IMG/M metagenome (GOLD analysis project Ga0233413, IMG submission 189019) | Seawater microbial communities from Saanich Inlet, British Columbia, Canada - Na_anoxic_6_MG | ecosystem: Environmental > Aquatic > Marine > Inlet | place: Canada: British Columbia...
CGTGATTGTTGCGAGTAATTTGACAACATCTTTAATAACCGAGTTGATCTCAATAATCGAGTCTGACATGTATATAAGTGACTCTGTATTTCTTGATTTATCATTATCTTTGCCTTTTGGTTTCTTTAGCTCTTTAACAAACGCCGTTGCTGCTGTAAACAATATCGCCCCCGCGAACAGGGTAAATGGGTCAGCTGCTAGATTAGTTACTGCTTCTATGTCGCTCATACTTCACATCCAGTATCTGGAATTTGTTATTGGAATTCACCGGAGCGCATCATGTTAGCCAGTTCAATAGATCTACGGCCTACCTGTTCGCTCCAACGACTTCTGAGCATTTCTTTTGATGCTTCTCCAAAGTCGCCATCTGATATTAATTTAATCGTTTTCTTAAAGCCTGAGAATGTCCTTAGTCCCATGTTAAAGATCATATTCTCAATTACAGCCTGTCTTGCACCGTTTAGGCTTTTATACCATTCAAAAGTTCTACAATCCCTGTATACCGATCTCATGTCTTCGTCAAACATTAGTTCTACAACGTCATCAGATACACCGCGCTCTAAATTACGCCCTATGCCAATTGACCAGATACCAAGAGAGTCTTTATACATCTTGTTTCTTTTGGCTTCATGCCTAATAATTAGCTCTATAGATTGAGATATCACGTCTTAGTAACCGTCATTGAGTCAACTGTTTGGTCTGGATCGGCGCATGAAATACCGACTTGAGTACCATTTGATAAAACTGTAGACGTATGCGTAGCCGTATAATCAGTACCCGCAATAGTGGCGGTAGCTATAACGCTTGCGCCTGAACAAACTACGTGCAACGTCACCTGTGAATCAATCAATGCGCCGTCAGACACAATAACTTCTTTGCCTGTGTAATTACCGTTTACTACTTCGCCAATATTCACAGAAAAAACATTAAAGCCGAAGGCCTGCGTAATGCGAATGGCAACATAGTTATCTTTATTCACAGCTCTTACGATAATATCCATTGAGATGTTGAAGTCATGTGAAGCATTAGTGCAAACACAATCAAGAGTTACATCTTCGTTTTGAACGTTTATAAGATTTATGCTATCACCAACCACATTAGACGAATCGGCCTTATTACTTGATATGATTAAATCCTGATCACCATAGGTAGCCCAAGCCGCTTGATTAACCGCTGCACCAGTAGGTGTGTGACTCGCTAATGCTGTCGAATCAGCATCTTCAAACGTGTCTTCAAATAATGTAGAGCCTGATTGATACAATAAAACCCTGTTTGTCGCCGCTACTCTGCTCATGATTTCCACACCTTGAAGTTTTGCCAAATTTGATCATTAAAATCGTTTCCTTTAATGCCAACTTTGGTTGAATTATTAAAGATAGTTGTAGCAAATGAAAAGACTGATTCACCATTATAATAAACAGTAATATTTGATCCATCATCAACCGCTTTTAGCGTAACCGCTGAACCATCATGCGCTGGCGATGGGGCATATCCCCCGCCCTTTTCAGCAGCAATATCATTTACAGTCTCTTTTAAAACAACCGCACTAATAATATTGCCAATATAATTTAACTGCACCGCATAGTGGTTTTGAGCATCAATACCACGAATAATTAACGACTGAAATACAATCTCTGAACCGGACTTATTGCAATCCATAATAGATTCTATAGTGACATTATTCGTGCCAACTTCTATTAAATGGTCATTTTCTTTGTAGTCGTTATCATCATCCGTGAACCCCTCAGTCTCAAGGTTATTAGAAATAATAGTCAGATCAAGATTGTTGACCTTTTCCCATTGCGCACCCTGAACATTAACAGTATCAGGCGTTCTGCCTTCCAATGTATCGTTATCCGCACCATTAAAGTTGTCCTCTAATAGTAGAGCGCCAGACTGAGGTATTATTAATCTACGCATTACTTGGCTTTCCAGAAAACTATCACGGCCTCATCAGCGCTCGCTGTGACCGTCAAGCCCGCTTGGTCATTAATAGCACCCTTGAAGTCAAAGAAACGATCCGTTGCACCCGCTTCATCTGCATCTTCACCAGTTAAGACAATACTAGCAGCCGCTTCTGTGCCTGCGTTGTTCTTTTTGGTGAACCCCGCTATAGTCGCTGTGACTGGTGTTGCGGCCGCTAATATCGTAACGCCTAATAAATGCGTATCACTAGCTGATCCTGCGCCAATAGCAACACTAGATGTACCATCACATACAGTGACGTTACATTCATTCCGTGTTACTTGATAACCATCAGTAGCACTATCGACATTTCGCTCGCCAGCACCTAAGCCTTGCTCGTAACTATGATCCGCGTCATCTGTTACAGCGGTCCTAGCGTTACCACTGTCTTTGTACTTAGTAACCATTACTCTCTCCCGTTCTTAATTTGTTTGTTTACATCATATAACTCTTGATCCAACTGCTCTAAGCGTAGATCAATAGCTCGTTTTGTTCTTTCTACCATATCACCAGAGGACGAGTCTCTCATATCAATGAGGTTTGATACTTCATCGACACCCAATAAATTAGAATCTACGGACTCTCTAAAATCATTCATTGCTTCACGATAACTCATAATATTCTACTCGAAACCAATATCTGTATGAACTCTAGCACTTCTTGGTCTTGCTGCAAAATTAACTGCTTTCTTCTATTTAATCTTTTCCCTGATCCATCTCCTGTTCCAGACTTCCCAACTTCATTCTGAAATAACAGAAGGTAACCAAGTCCCATTGGACCATCTTCATAATACGAATCTAAAAGACAGTTATTTGCCCCATCTGCTGTAATACAAGAACTGTCAGCATATAGATAACTAGCATCTGCTGTTGTCATACCACATCAACTAGATCCGTTATTATTTTAGCTCTTTCATCCTTATGCACTTTACTGACGTAATAACCCATTATTTGCTGCTTTATTAAACGCTCAAGAAAGTCTTTACGGTTCTCTCCATCTTCTGCTTTATCCGCATACAAAACTTCAAAATACGGACGTAAAGCGGCATCAAATGAAAGTGTCACATCGACTGCTGTTCCTGCTTGTAAGTTATAAGCCATTATGGAGCCATTAATCCTAAATCCCTAAGAATTTGTTTAAGTTCGTTAACTTCTGTCTCTAGTTGCCCAAGTGTAGCACCAGACGTATCCGCATTAGCCACCGGCTGAACAACAGGCGTTGTTGCATAAAAGCCCAGTTTAGCATTAGCAAAGCCAATCTCCATTCCTTGCGCAGAATTATTAGCGCTCTGATTCACTCTAACTGTCGTTGCATCAATGTAAGTAACGTATAAGCCAACAGCAGAGCTATTAACCTTTAATGCAAATACTGTAGTAGAAGCTAAGAATCCTTGAAATGTCATTGCTAGCGTGCCATTAGCGGCATAGTCAAACGTCACATCACCACTGCTGCCAATATTATCGAATACAAGGCTACTAAATGCCCCACCCAAGAAACCATCTGTCGTTCCCGTTATAACGGTGTCGTAAACAGGCCCCGCAGCCTCATCTACGCCCACACTCAATCTTGTTGTTCCGTTGTCTTTTAACTTAATTCCATTTGTTGAATTCAATCCATTTGCGCAATCAACAGATAAGTGACCATTCGTATTGGCAGAAGTGTCGCCTGATATATAATCAATATTATCCGTGTAAGTTATCGTAGCTCCAGCATCAACTGTATGAGAGCCGTACAATTCATCTGCATTATCATTACAAATATCAAATGAATCACGAATAGTATCGCCTGCACCATCGTTTGGACTAGAGCCTAAGTTTATTGACTGCTTCGCCATTATCTTATTTCTTCCCACTGAATAGACGCCAAGCAATCAGCATCTGAGGTTCCCGTTCTAATCGCCGCTATTGTTAATACGCCAGTTGGCGAGCCAATTTTATTCCATAATACAGATTTACCCAATAACCCCTGCTTAGAAGCTGAGGTGTTTTTACGCTCTGTCGCTATATAGTCTGAATAAATCTCATGACCGTTAGCAACGGCTGTTGCTGCTACATCAAACTCCATCATGCTATCCGCTGTATCTACATTGCCCCAGCTTTCCCCTGTTAATACAGCGTCATGAATAATAACTAATTTTATGGGATTCGTTGCTGTTATTGAAAACGTTTTAGGCAAGCTTAGTCCCAGATTCGCGTAGCCTTGGTATGTTGTTTTCGGACGTATAGATATTAGGGGGATTAAAGTTGTGCTCGCGGTAACTACCGTTACATGATTGTCAGCCGAGCGAGGAAATCCCGGCATTTCTAATAAATCTAACCCGCCTTCACTCTTGGCAGTACAACAGATAGCTTTCATTGTTGCGCTTGCGTTAGCTGTTATCTTATACCTTAAACCAATAGCGTTAGCTTCGTCGCCGTATCCCATCTCCATATAGGTGTCTGTAGCAGTGTTGTATATTCGCCAATACGCGCCACCCATTGGCATCTGCCAGTAACCTGTATTTCTTACGTTATCATTATTAATGGATGTTAGTAGTACACATAAGCCGTCCTGAACTAAGCAAAAGCGTATGCGTCCAACTTTTAAACTTTGGAAATCCATGCTAAAAATGTGCGAATCAGTCCAATCAACACCAGTAGTATTGCTGTCCCATGCTGACTGCTCAACTGTAGTCTCAACAACGCTACCGGTTACACTCGATCTTAAAAAGCATTCAGCAGTGCCGCTACCAATAGCCGCAAGGTCTAGCACACCTGTAATGTCGATTAATTGACTATTACCAGGAGTATAAGGCGCAGGATGGCTGCGCATAGTTGCGTGAGACGCATCAACAGCATCTGAAAGGCTTAAGGTTAAATCTCTTGAATTGCCATTGAATGTGACCGTGCCATTACTAGTGGACTCATCCACCAAGTCATCTTGTTTATTATAAATAAACTCAATATCTAGTCGTTGACCTGTTCCCGAAGTCCTAAGACGACCAAAAGCATCAAAGTTAACTGAATCTGTTGGAAATGAAATAGGCTGATTTGCAGTTTTATCGGTAACAACAGGCAATGGATTAGTGGAATCTACAGGCGTTTGAACACCTAAAGCGCCATAAGCCACCTTATAGATCGGGTAGTGTATCGAATTGATTTCATCTGTAGCTGTATCTACCGCACCTGAATGTGTGGCAGGTTGAACCTTAATATTCGACATCTATTATCTCTTTTAGAGTAAACCTATTAATAAAGCCATTGTCATCTCTCATAACATAAGCCTCCCATTCCTTCGGCAAGGAAGGCTCAACAACCACTTCTTCAATCTCATCAAATAACGGCTTTTCATTCATCTTACTAAGGATAGCGTTATTCTGGGAAATTAAATGCTTAAATTGATTTAATAACGGCTTTAGATCAACTTTCTCTATCGTATCAGGCTTATTGATTGATTCTATCAATGATTGGTTCTGCTGAAGCAATTCACTAAATTTAGCCAATAAATCATCTGACTTATCTTTAGGCTTAATGATGATTTCTTCTTTCTTCTCATCAAACTTAACATTGAAGCCTTTTTTATCCGCAACTGCTTTTAACTTAGTTTTATTTACTTTCATCCTAATGCAGCCCTTAACGCAATGAGAGAGTCCTGACGAGACTTAATATCAGATACCATGTCACTACCGTTTATTCCTGTTGCCATACCTGGAGTACCATCTGCGTCCGTTAGAGGTACTGATATTTGAACGTCTTCAGGCTCTTGTGGTCTAGACTCGATAAATTTATTAACATTAGGGTTGGATGGCTTTTTAGCTTCTGGAGCTGGATCTGCTTTTTCTTCTGGGCTTTCGAAATCAATATTTTCAAGCAATTCAACAATAGCCGCTCTATCCACACGAAGCTGTTTCCTCATTTGAGATGATGTGGCAATTCTCAGTCCTTCGTCTGTTGCCTTTAATAGCTCACCTAGACCTTTTTTGAAGGCAGGGGTTTTCCATGCGGAATTAATACCTTTTGCGCCAAGATATAAAGATATTCCAGCGCCGATAGGGCCAGCAACCGCTTGAGATGCGGCAAGTTGAGTTGTTCCAAGCCCAATGGCTGCTATACCTAGTATTTTACTTCTTGCCCCAAGAACCTCTGTTAGATTATGAACCTGCCTCATAATCATGTTAGTTGCTTCGGCTTTTGCTTTAGGGGCTATATTATCAATTGCTTTGAATAGGTTAGATGATGAATCTAATAATCTCTGTGTTTTAACCCCTTTTGAATTCTTAACAACCACTTCATTTAATGCGCCTCTAATGGATCTATTTGCAGAGTCAAACATTCCAGCTTTGTCTGGAAATGATCCTTTTGCTTCTTTTACAAGCCTATCTAATTCTATTCTTGCCTTCCATATTCCATGAGCTGAATTATCAGTATTAGCCAATATCTTGTTAGCAGCCGTAACTATTTCTTTTACATCTTTACTTCCTTCTTTTAGGAATATCTTCTCGTTTAGCATCTTTGAAACAGCAGAATCAATAGACTCAGACGCCTCTTTTATTAAATCCTTCTCTGAAGCCGGTAATGCTTTAAGTCCGTCATCAAGCTCTTTTATTAAAGCGTCTTTATGCGCTACAATTTTATTCTGATTTCTTGTGAAGTTTGCCGAAGGATTTATTCCAGGCACTTTATTTACAGCCTTAGCAATTATCTTTTCTTCAGCAGAAGCAATAATCTCTTTTGTCCTTAATCCACCTACATCTATAGTCCTTAAGCTTTCTTTAGAGCCTTCCTTTGTATTAGCTGAAGTCTTTGGTCTAATAAGCTTTATAATGCTTCTTCGTCTATCTGCTGCGCTTAATTGCTTAGATCGCTTAACTAAGTCGCTTCCAGCTCTGCCAATAATAGTAGGCTGTGCAACAGGATTGCCTTTTCCAGCAGGATAAGCCGCCATTAGCGTATTAGCTACGTTTTCTACTTGCTGCATTGCTCTTGGGTTATCTTTCTCTAATTCCTTATAGAAATCTACCGCATCCCCACCAAATTCTAATATATTTGCGCCTTTCTCTGATAATGAAGTCCTTATCTCAGATGGTATTGCATTTACAAATGTCTTAGTGCTCTCTACTACTGCATCCTTTAATAAATTAGGAGTGTTTTTAGCAATCCCTTTTATCCCTGTAACAATGGCATTGCCAACAGTATCAAGATAATAACTTGCTGCATTGCCTAGCAAGTCTCCAGCTAACTCAGGTGTTGATATTTCACCTAACTGGTGTTTACCAATCTGGCCTGCGCTTTTTTCAAGGCCCTTAACTGCAATACCCTTCTGTCTTGTAGAAAATGATTCTGACTCTTGCTTTTCATCAACTTCAACAGCAATACCACCAAATCTTCCACCATTGGTATTGTCTTCTACTAATGTCCCGCCAAATTTAGCCATTATGGTTTCCTGTATTTCTTGCCATCATCAGGGTCTATATACTCTGCCCCACTCTTAAGATTATTATAGTCATCTTCTGTTAAAGGAGTTGGCAGTTTCTTTAATGGGCTTTTGAATTTAGGAGCATCTATCCTAAGATCAAATGGCATCGACCCTCTAGGAATCTTGCTTAAATCATCATTAAACCTATTAATTGTATTTAAGTTTACTTTTTGATTAAGTGATAATATCCTTCTTATAGCCTTCTCTGATAATGAGATTTCTCCACCAGCAATCTGCTTTGCAAACTTTCTATCATTATCTGAAATGCCAGTACCTGCACCAAGAGCGCCACTACCTAAGATAGCTAGAGTAGCATTGCCCATATTAGCCATAAATGCTTCTGTATTTTTAACATCATCTTCAAAAGCACTAAACCCTATTCGATTAATTAATTTTCCAGTATTTTTAATGAACTCAGCGCCTGTTCCAGTAATAACGCCTGAGTTTAGTAAATCAATGGCGTCATTTGACTGATTAAGAGCCTTGCTTGCTGTTGTAGCAATAATTCTTTGTTCTGCTATATCAGCACCGATCTGTCTTGATAGAGACTTAGCAAACTCATCTTGATCGCCAAGATTGTTATTAATGACCGTATCTGGGTCTTTAGCAGCGTTAGGATGCGCTACAATTTTATTAGTTGATAAATTCTTTTGTGCAATAGGCTTTCCATCGGCCCCAAATATCTCTTCAAACTTATCAACAGTTTTAGGCGCCTTAATAGATGCTCTAATCTCATTAGCAAACTGCATAGCTTGAGCAGACTCATTAGTAAATCCAGCCTGACCCAATAATTGAGCAGTTTTACCCATCATCTGCATTTGAATTTGCGGATCTTCTAACTTCTGGCCCTGAAACTCTTGAGTTATTTGAGCTTGAACAGCCTGAAACTTCTCAGCCTTTTCTTGCCCAGGCAATTTACCGCCTGTAGCTTCGCCTATGGCCTCACCAAATAATCCACCTGCCTGACTAGCTAGTTGAACGAATCCACGGCCTCTAGGCGTTGCTGCTGCCTGTTGTGCTCTTTGGAATAAACCCTGTCTAGCAGATGTTCTTACTTGCTCAGGGGATGGCATATTAAATAATGGCATTACACGTTCCCCTGAAAATTAAACTGCTGCTCTTGCAGGAATCTCGGGTCAACATTTTGAGGTAGATTAGTAAATAAACCGACATTCTGCTGTTGCGGCTGTGAATATTGCGAATAGCTTTGACCTAAGTTACCAAAGAATCCAGCTAAAGCATCAGCGTTATTCTGACCTGCTTGGAAATTAAATTGCGCTGCATTTGTATTAGCAGATGTTTGAGCGCCACTAGCTGAGATTGCTTGTTGTAACTGATTAGACAAAGACTGATCTATAGTCTGAGCGCCACCAAATGCACCTAATGCGTTTTGGAACAATCTTTCTTGCTGCTGCTGACCCATTGTAAGGCCTGTTAATTCTCTTTGCTGCTGAGCCGTTGCCTGCGCATTAAATAATGCCTGCGTATTCATTTGTCCAGCAGTAGCGCCCGTCAGTCCTTTGGCGAAATTTCTATTCTCTAAATTAAGCATTGCTTGCTGCTCTTGAGGCGCTGCAAGATCAGTTAATTGCTGAGTAAATATGCCGCCTGCTTGTGCTGGATCAAAGGTTTGAAAGTCCTGTAAACCTTGCTGGCCTAATCCCCATAATTGATTTCTTAATTGCTGTTGCTCAGGGGATAATTGCGTTCTGAACTGACCATCTTCAAAACTAACTGTCCCTTGACCTGTTTCTATTCCAACCGGAGCGAATCTAGAAGCTCTAGCTGCGTCCTTAGCCGCCTTACTGCCTATAATTGCAGAGCCTATAGCTCCAGCAGCCATTAAGCCACCGCCTATAGCGCCAATAACATGAAGCTCATTAAAAGGCTTAAGGATAAATGTTAATAGTTTATTTAAAGTAATCATACATAATATCCCGCTAGGTAAATTCTGACCGTTCGTGATGTAGGAGCTGTGCCTGTTTGCAAGATTGCGTAGTCAAATATCTCACCAGAAGCAAGATTAACTGTAATTTGATTTGAGTTAGAGTCATTCGACGTTATTGTTGGAGCGTTAGCATAAACCGCCCTATGAACAAATGTCGTTAATGTCTCTCCACCTTCTCCGACAACAATTTCAGACGCCCCTGTTGAGCCGCCGCTCAATTGATCTACATATACGTTTAAAATCGCTTTTACCGCTGTTCCAGTTATCGATCCATGCGCTGATAGATCAACGGGAGTGTTGCCAGTTGCTGTTGTCGATGTGTCGGTAGCTAATGACACAGGAGTATCTAGGATAACCATGCCGTAAATGGGTGTTGCATCTACAGTGATTTCGCCAGTTCCATTTCTTGTTAAGTCAAGATCTGAATTAGTTTCAGTAACACTGACTGAAGCCGCATTACCTGTAGCTGCATTAGTAACCCTTACATTATTAGCGGCGCTTGCCGTTGTGACGACCGTTAAGGCATCAGCAGCATTTGTATCAACAAGCTTAGTTGCGGTAGAGGCAAGTCCTGTTAAATCACCAGTTACATTACCAGTTACATTGCCGGTTAAATTGCCAGTTACGTTTCCTGTCAAAGTCGCCGTTATCGTTCCAGACCCATTAGTCGCTATAGTCGAATCTTTAAGATCACCATTAGCATCCATTGTTAATAGATTGTTATTTGTGGCGGAAGATACTTTATTTGACTTTGTGCCGACAGCAGTCGATATATTGCTGTATTCAGTATCATGCTCAGAGCCTTTAATGACTTTATTAGCATCACCTGTAGCAAGCGAATCCTTAGCCGTAAAGTTTGTGGTTTTTGAATAGTCAGACATTAGTTTATTCGTCCTCTTTTGGCTTTTAAGGTCACTTTATTAACACCTACTTTACCATTGTTTATTTTGGCTTCAAAGCCTATTTTTATTAGCTCGCCAGTACCCGTTAAATTGAAATTAACTTCAACTGTAGATTCGCCATATCCATATTCGTCAACACCGTATTCAGCAATATTGTATTCGGATACACTACCAGCTAAAGGCACTAATGATTTTGCTTGAGAGCTTTCTGTTGTTTGAAAATCATAATCCCAAGTCCCTGCGACATTCAAAGAATAACTGCTGTATATGTAGAATCTCATATTCTTCCATATCAACTCCATTCCATTACTTCCCGGGTCTATCCATCCAGACTTATAATCCATTAAGTAAGTTAATCCATTATCCAAATAACCAGAATACCTCCCTAATTTACCGGACTTCATTCCAAATATAAGGTCTCCATTCCTTCTTGTTACTGCTCCATATGGGTTTATCGAATTCCATATAAAAGGACGTATTACTTGTTTTGAAATTAGCCTTACATCGAAAACATAAACGAGTCCATTCTTTGGCATCGTTATTATATACATGCCTTTTCTTTCATTATAAGCACTTCTTACATCCGATAAATCATCATAAGATGAAGAGTCACTAACAATGCTAGACCTAACCTTTTCGGATATAGTCGATAAAGGCATATTATTCTGAAGTATAGTCCTTCCTAGGCTTCTAACACCTTCTTCAGATAGCCATAATAAATCCTGACCTATACTCTGAACTGTATCTCTTGCCATGCATCCAATATTTTCAATAACCTCACTTAAGGCTAGATTAGTTATATTATCAATGCCGCTATAAACAATTACTGACTTTTTACATAAGATTATTAGGAAGTTATTATGTACTGATAGCGCAACTATTGAATCATTACTTGTAACCCAAACGGTATTTAAATCTATCTTCCCAGCACTTCCAACGTCTGTTGTGCCGCCTGTATCAAATGAGCTAGGTATTAATAAGTCGCTGTAATAGATTGTTGTATCATCAGATAGCCATAAGCGACCATATGCAGTTAATGCTACATTAGACTGTGGAATCTGCCTTGTAGTCCAGACAACTCCATCTGTTTCGGTTGTTGTTCCGCCTAAAGTGGTTGACCACGCTGGCTCACCCTCGGTATCATTTGTTGTATTTGCTGTTGTGCATTCGTAGTAATACCCGTTTCGAGTAGTTGGGATAACTAAATCTCCAGCAGCCTTAACTGTACTTGCTGCCCACGCAGTATTCTGATCAACTAAGTATTCAAAATCACCACTGCCATTCCAGAATATAGGCTCATGCAATGATTGAACACCATAGCAATTACCTTGAGCATTTTGAAACTGCCAATTGTCTTCAGTTACAGCCAATGATCCAGTGGAATCGGTTAATACAGTATCGCCAGTAAATACCTTATTTCCACCAGCACTAACTAATACCTCTGTCCCTGAATCACTTACATAAGAATGAACAACATCAATCGTTGGGTTTCCTGGCAAAGAGGCGCTATTTAAAGCCACCCACCCTTCTCTTGATTCTATTCGTCCATTTCTTGATAAAACACAGTTATATGCAGTTGTTGCATATCTATGGTCCAATACATCATCCTGATCTTCAGTGTTTAAACCTAAAGACCCAGGTGACTGTAAAGATATAGGCGATGCGCGAGTCAATTAACACACCATGTAGTTTCAGATGAGTGCTGATTAGCGGCATCTATTGATATAGCGTCAGATAAGGCGTTTTTATACTTAGCATCTAACTCGTTGTATGATGCCCCGCCATCTTCACCGCGCTCTGATACAGCAAGCGCCCATGCTCCTAACTCAACAACACGGGAAGGGACTAAAATAATATCGCTATCAGCGCTTAAATCAGCTTGGCTTAACACCATGTTGAAATCAATACTATAAACCCCATCGGGCTTTGGGTATAAATCAATCTGAAGGTCGCCATCAGTACTCACGCCATTTATCCCATAAAGACTTGGCGCACCTGTTTGGACACTAGAATCAATAAACAATGAATTCAAATGGCTCATTGACGTCTTTCTTACCCTAGAATTATCCGTGTCATTCCATACATCTTGTATTAATGGGCTATCACCTGATCCCGTTAATATATATCTAAACACACCACTAGAAGTTGTTACTATAGTTGTATATCTTAGTGCGTTCCATTTCCAAGAGTCTTCAACCTCTTTTTTCGTGACGTTAATGAAATCGCCAACAAGTTGTGAGATGACGTTTTCAGATACTGTAGCCACTGCATCTTCTCTTAGCTTTCTTAACACTGAATTAACTGCTTCAAGATAAGTCATTAAGCAACCTCATACATGCCGGAGATATAAATAGTATTGCCATTAGCTGACCATACAGGCGTATATATAAATGTACTTTCTGCAACACCGTTTCCTAAACTTAATAAATTTGTATCCACTACAGAAACAGCCCCATCATATTGGCAGGCTGGCTGGCCGGTTATTGTCGATGTTCCAGCGACACTTGCTATCGTTGCGCCGCCTGCACATACAATTTTAACCTGAACATAAATATTCTTACCAATCCGAGTATATCGCCCTGTAGGTGTTATTGACCCGCCGCCGACAACTTCAGTAAATGAATTTAATGTTGGAGTGAACGTCTGTGTATCGCCAATTACTGGATAGGCCGCATTTGATGCTAATGTATATAGAAATGATGGAGCCAAAGCGCCTGTATTTGGGTACTTAGGTGACTCCCATATTAGCTTTTGACCTGCAATTGTAGCCGTTGAGCCTGACTGCCAAAAGCAATTACTGCCCTCGGCCCCCCTAACTGTAGCATCAGCATTAAACGCCTCCAGCGTAGCAGATGTGTAGTAGAAATCATCAACTTTAAAATTAGATACCTTCCTTAAATAGATTCCGGCACGATCGCCCCCACGCCCGCCTTTAATAGATAGGTTTTGAATATCAAAGTTGTGAGATATGTAATATAGATACTTTGTAGTATCTACGCCTTGCTCAAATCTTACGTTATTAAATGATATGTCTGAGGAGACAGCTGATGATGTTGTGTCATTCCAATAAAGCCCATGCTCACCACCAATCCACGCTTGATAGCCAGTGAATGACAATGACGTTAGCAACAATCCATCAGCTACCTCTATAACACTATATCCAGATGCCGCACCGCTGCCAAGATACATATTATGAAAGTTATGATGATCGCATCCGATATTTACCGCTGGATGAGGCGCGGGGATTTTATCTAATAATATAACTCGATCAGCGAAAGCGTACCAATCACTACAAGCACAAAGCTCACGACCTTTAAAATGAGCGAATGTTGACCCAGCACCATAAACGTGAGGATAAACTGTTCCCAGATTCTCAAATATATAACCCGAACAATCAATGACCTCTATTATTTTCTTTAAGTAAGTCGTATCCACTGATGAAAAAGACATATGCTTTAATGAGCCTTGATATAAGACTCCATCATTATCATTTTCAAATAAGAAGCATGTATCATTCGCTGTTGGCTCAAAAGTTATGTGGGTAGAGCCGACACCTGTGCCATATATATGTGTTCTATCTTTATCTATTAATATAGTGCTTGTTACTAGGTAGGTTCCAGCAGGTATAAATACTTGGCCCGCACCACTGGATAAAACTGCGATAGTTGCTTGAATAGCTGCGGTGTCGTCAGCAACGCCATCTCCTTTTGCGCCAAACCATGATGTATTTAAGTCACCATCATATATTCTCATCCATCTACCTGTCGTTACGCCAGTCGCTTGAATAATTGTCCCATCATTATTAGTTGCCGTAGATGCTGAATCCCAATAAAATTCACCGCCACCGTTATCACCAGCAGCATAATAACCCTGAACAGATAAACCATCTTCAGGGCCGCTAAATGTTTTTAGGGCGGATATTGTTTCAACAGTAGCTACTCTATTAATTGAGCCTCTGCTTGTTCCAGCTCCAGACCCGCCTATATTCCTATCTATTGCCATTTTATTTTCCTAAAAGAAAACCTCCCGAAGGAGGCATCTATTTACCAAGATGGACGACCAATTAACATCTTAAAAGATGCTGCATTAAGTGCGTCTGCTGCAAATTGCGCATCATCAGCCATCCACTGTACTGTAACAGTGTTTGCCGCTGAAACATGAGCAGAAGGAAGCGCTTGATCTGTGCCATCATCAAAATCAGCACCAAAAGCCATTCCTAAAACCATATCGCCAAGAGCTACGCCCGCAACAGTGATGTCGAACTCGCCAATAGCAGTCGCTGCTACTGCGTCACTATCTGTGACACTACCAGTAACTTTCCACATTTCTTTAAATGCGCCTTGAAACTGACTCTTGCCTTGGTCTACATTACTAATCGTAATCGTATTAGCCATTTTATTCTCCAGTTAAGAAAGAGGGGCTTTCACCCCTCAATCAATTCTAATTTGCCACGATTATGCCAACTCCAGCATAATCACGACATTCCTGAATACCGTATAAACGGTCAGCAACATGCAAATCACCTAAGTACTCAAGCTTATATTGAGACTGTAGACGAAGATCAGTTTGTTCAGCTAATGCCATAGCATCTTTCTGGAACATAAGGGCTACACGACCAACAACACCACCATCAGTACCAACTGTTACCGCTGTACCTGCTTTAGTAGCAGGGTTTGCTACCGAGCCTGTACCAATAGCAGCAGAACTGAAGTTATAGACCTTGTTAGCATCAGCAGTATCGTCATGAACGTGAGGGCAGTTTGTAGAAATCGCCACATCAACACCATAAAGATTACCAATAATACCGTTACGGATAGTATTGCCGTTGCCAATGAACGCTTGCTCAGTGAAACGCGCTAGACCCATTAAGTTGTTACGCTCAACAGGTGGAACAACTAAAGAACGATTCAACATTGGATTATCAGAATCATCAAGAGTCTGAATCAAGTTACGAATACCAGCATCAGTTAATGCAGAAGCATTACCTACGTTAGCATTTGCAGTTGGGTCCCATGTAGTTGTGCCATCGCCAATTACTGCTGCATCCCAACCGGTGCTACCACCAATGTCAGAGAAGTTAGCAAATAGATCTTGGTCAACTTGTTTAGCAAGGCCGTAACCCGCGTCTTCCATATATTCACGAAGAATTGAATCAAGCGCTTGAGTTGAAACACGATCTTCAATTAAGAATGAATACTCATAGTGCTTATCTAGCGCAATAGTAATATCTGTATCAGTACGAGTGATAAGACTAACTACTGTGTTCTCAGCCTTTGCAGAAGGAGTGCCGCGAGAACTTAAAGAAGGCAGGATAATTGCATCACCCTTGTTGCCTGAGAAATCAATACGCTTAACCTTATTTGCAAGGACAAGATTTTGATTATAAGTGACGATAACATCGTCGATCCACTTAGTTGGAACGAACCCGCCTGGGTCACTACCTGTGGCATGTGTTATGCCTAAATGATTAGTACCTAAAGCCATTTTGAATTACCTCATAATAAACGGCCTACTTGGTCACTCGACCTTCATCGTAGGCTCGCATAATTTCATCTTTTTTAGCGAGGTACATTTCTTCATTGTTTAATCGTAGATCACGAATGTAGGCTCTCGACCACATCTTCTTACGACTACCACCAGAAGCTGTACTTCGCTCCATAGAGGCTGCTTTCAAATCTCTTTCACGCTTACCATCATCCGGCACTTCAACGATCTTCTGGTCTTCCCATCCGTTCATCAACTCACCTGCTGCTGATAGATCCAATCCATTCGTATTCTTATTATAAAGATTACGCCTGTATTCAGATCCTTGTACCCAGCCCATGAACTCAGGACTCACAGAGTCTTTGTCAAAGTCTGGATAACGTGACTTAAACTTACCTAAAGCAGTCTCACTTTTCATATTCTGAAGTTCTGTCTTCAGTCCACCAACTTCTTTGTCAACAAGATTCCTTGCAGCTTTCTCGGGCTCATAATCCCAGTCAGGTGCTTCGGTCGTGTCTTCAATCGGTTGGTTCTCGGATTGTAGAAGTTTATCTACCAGTTTACGATTCTCTCCAAGCTCATTCCCTATTCTGGAATGGTCTTTTTCTAGATTACCGTACATACCAATAATGTCATCCATTGATTTCCCCTGAAATTTATCAGGAATCGCGGATTCGTTAACTTCTGTTCCTTCTGATTCTGCGTTACCCTCATCGGACATAGAATCATCATTTATGATGTAATTAGCATCGCTCATTTTGCTGCCTCTCGGTTATAGCATTAAAGATAGTTACCCAACGGGCTATCTAGTTATACTCACTACTTATAAGAACCATGTTCCTTTAAGTTATGAGCTTCTTTCTTCATTTGCCGCTCTCGTCCTTTTGCCCATCTGTCGGTTGCACCAATATGGTCTCCGCAAATAGGATCTAGGCTCACTGTTGGAGCTGACAAAATAATTCTTTCACCATCGCCACCACACTCACAAGTGAATGGATCGCTATATTCTGATAATCTTCTAGTTACTTCTGTAACTTTTGAGCAGTCCTTACAAATAAAGCTATACTTCATCGTCTAAGTCCTGATACTCACCTGATTGATAATATTCTAAAACACCAATCAACCAGTTTAACGCCGATACATAGCCCATTCTCTTAAATAACTCATCTTGAGTAGGGCTTATAATCATATTAGACCTTTCATCAATAATAGGCATTACAAATATCGTATCAGAAGAATCTTTATTCGCTTTAATGTCTTCAATTAAGATCTTTCCACCATCAGAAAGAGCCATATCCTTCAAGACTTCAAATTTTCTCTTCTCATCCATAAATTATTCATTCTCTCTATCGTTTCGTAATAAAAGTCGATCTGATATTGAGGTGCTTCAGGACAATCATCCAAATCAATATCGTGGTTGCCTAAACCTTCGCCTGAGCGACTACAGACAGTCCAATCTGATACCAAATCCTTTTCTACAGCATCAGAGATCAACTCAATCTCTTTATTCTTTATCTCATCATCAACATGTAAATACAATGGATTGAATTTATCTATCAATACCATCAGCTTCCATTGATTATCTAAATGAATCTTAGCATAAGGCCATTTAGTATTCTTTCTTTCTCTATCCTTGAAAGATTTAGCTATTCTTCTAGGATGCCTTAATGGAGAAATTATTAATCCTTCATTAAGCTCTTTTCTATACTTATCCATTTCGTAAGTATGGAAGCCTGTAAAATCTTGACCTTCTAAAATAACATTCCTAAGCAATCGCGTGCCGGAGTGCATTATTGAAGGAACAACTATCAATTCTTGCCGAACTCTTGGCGGTCTAATTCGCCTTCTTCAACTGCTGAGATGGCATTAAACTGATTAATCTCTGTTTGTTTCTGTTTAACATCAGCCTGAGCGTAGTTTTCTATAGTTTCAGAGCCTAATTTCTCTATTTCAGCCTTTAATTTAGCATTTTCAAGCATCGCATTTTCCATCTGCATCTGCTGTAATTGTTGCTGCATAGGGTCAGGTGGTGCGTTAAATGTCGCATCAATAGCGTCTTGAAGACCTTGTTTTGCAGGAATAGACGAATTATCAATAAATGCTTGTAATAAAACGCCTTTAGCAGGGCCATCAGGCACAACATTCATGATATTAGCTATCTGCTGTTGCTCCATCTCTCTCGCCATTATCCCCATAGTTGAATAAGGGAGTAATTTGTAATCACCAAACGGGTATCTTTCAGGGTCAAACTGCTGATAACGCCAAACAGTCTTATTTATTAACGGCTTTAAGAAATCTATTTCAATATTGCGCATGGTTCGTTTATTTCGCTTAACTGACCCGCTTTGAATCATCGACATACCACTTGCCGTTTGATTTCGTGGCGATTGACCAATTGGTGTAGCAGAATCCATCTGACCGGTAGCCATTGTCAACATGCGCTCTAAACTCGCCGCCTCACTATAAGTATGTGAAGACATTTCCCCAAAGTGCATAGGATTATAGGTTTGACGCGGATCACCATTACTTAATAGAGTTTTACCAGGTGCTACTTTAGGCTTAAAGCCTCTTGGTAGTCGGGTAGCGTCAATTGCCATCATAGGATGGATTGTTAGAGCTAATCCGTCTTGTCTTGCGCGTAATTCAGCATTTAATGCACGTTGAGAGTGGATTCCTTTCTCACCAATGCCTCGACCACAAAACCTATTTGGTACTGTGTCGTGTTGGTAGGCTATAAATGAGCGATCTTTATAAATAAAGGGATTTGGAACAGCTTTTAGTAGAGATTCACGATTACCAATGGTAACAATAGCCTCAACCATGTCGGTTTCATCAATATCATAGATATCTTGAGCTAATTCTTGTGATAATTCATCATCATCTAATTTCATTAGCAGAACAGCAGGGACTAATCCGTGATATTCAATGATCTCAACCCTGTCTCCAGTGATTGATGATCTACTTTCGCCAAATGTACTTAAATCTTCATCATCTACAAATGATCCCAAAACAACATCTTTGTAAATGCCGTCTTCTATCTTCTTAAGAACGTCTATTTTTGGCTTAATTGGTGTATGTGCGCAACCAAGACCTTCGTTCACATTCCTTGCAGATGGATCTATTGCAAATTCAAATGGTGATACGGGTTCAGTTAGGACTTCAATTCGTGTTTTTTCTACAGGCTGACCGTTTTCAGATATGAATTCGGTCTTTTCAGATACGATTATCTTGGCTATTCCCGTTCCGTAGATAGCGCCATTTAGATAAGATTCTGAGATAGCAGAAGGAACTTTAGCCAGCTCCATGTCTTCAATTAATTGATCTCTTAAAGGCTCTACATCTTTTTTAAACTGATCGCTAAGATCGTCATCAATGTCTAGCCAGTATCTTTTATTAAAAGTAGCCTCTTCCATATCGGAAACAGCCATTTCAATTGCTTGAGGAAGTGCAGGGGAGATAAATCTTGATCGTTCAGAGTCACGTGTTTTAGAGTCAGAAGTCCAAATAGCCTTCCACTCTTTATATAGCTCTTTCCATAATGGCTCGTAATTATCTTTTCTGTGCTGTTCCCACGGCTCTACCGTACCGACAACCCAGCTTACAAGCTCATCATCAATCATTGATTGCGTTATTTCTGGTTTTTCCACTAAATTCCCGTCCACGAGTCTAAAGGCTCATATTCTTCAACATCAACGAATTGTGAGTAGTTTGTCGTAGCGATTTGATCTATATACGCTAACGAATCTAACAAGTCGTCATGTGCCATAGGGTTAGGAAAATCCAATAATTGATCTATGAACGCACGATTCCAATGATCTTTCTTCAAGGTGATCCTACCATGCTCAAATCTTCCTTGTAAAGCCCACAGTATCCGCTCAGTCTTCTTTTTACCACCATGACTTAACGGCTCGATGCGTGGATAGATGTTCATTCTACGCATTTGATCGTCTAAATAAGGCATAACAGCGTTCTTCAAAGAGCCTGACTCAATCCCTAAAGCGACAGGATGATAGTCTTTTGCTGCTTTTATAATTCTCATCGATGTCTCTCGAACATCCCATCTTCCATGAATAATGTCTACAACAAACCATCCTTTACTAGAGACCTCTACTACAGATATAGCAGTTTCATCGAGTTTTGCAATAGCTGACTTAACCATTCCAGCACCATCACCAAAGCCCGCTAAATCCACAGCAATGTAGACAGCGCCCACTTCATCGGCTTTTTCTTCTATTTTTAGATGTTCTTCTTTGAATGATCCACCACCGCCAGCAGCAAATGATGCTTCGTACTCTTGCCTAAAAGCTGACGCACTCATACTTAGTCGAGCAGCTTCTATCTCTTTATTCTTTATATGGGGGTTATCCATCGAGTTGAAGTGAAATGCAGCCCATTCATCCGTTTCTTCTGACATCTTCCCTGCAAAACACCATAAATCATAAAAATGATTCTTACCATCAGGTGTTCCTATAAACATAGCCCCACCTTCAACATCACTCAAAGCAGGTCTTATAATTAAATCCCATACTTCAGGCTTCATATCGGCGTATTCATCCATTACGACAAACGATAAACCAACACCACGTAATGTATCAGGTCGATCTGACCCACAAATCGTAATCGTTCTTCCATTAACTAACTTCAAGACTCCGGTATTCTCTACAACACCTTCTATAACTCCTTCTCCCAACTCCTTAAGCATCTTCCACATGATCTTCTTGCCCTGCTGAAAGGTAGGTGCAACGTAAAATACTTCCTTAGACTTTAGATTATATCCATGCTCATTAGTCTCTTTAAGACCTTCTATAATAAGGGCTACAGCAGATAAATAGCTCTTACCGCCACGGCGTCCAGCAGCAGCTACCTTAAACCTTGCAGGGGAGTTAAATATCTCTAACTGCTTATCATGTAAGACGAAATTTAACTCAGGCATTAACCATCAAGCTCTTTTCTTAATGTCTCAATATTCTTCTTCCAATGAGCCTTCTTACCCTTTTGAGCAAAGTATCTTTCTCTCAACTCAGTTAGCTCAGGATTAATATCCTCCTTACTCTTACTAGATGCATCAGCGCCATACTTCATATAAGTAGCAGCCTTCTCATTAACTACAGGCTTATTAGCTAACTCCCATACATCCTTGCCATTGTTAATTATCCTCTCTGCACATGCTTCACTAGGACATTGCCTAACAGTACCAAATAACTTATGCCTGATCTTTATCATTCTTCTTCCTCAATTATCTCACCATCTATAATATCAACACTAGGCTCAACACCCTGTACATTAATACTAATCTGAAACTTACCAGCATCTACCTTCTCAGTATCCACAACAGGGACAATACGATCCATTATCATCTTAGCAGCAACCATATCGCCATCTAATGCCGCAGTAACCACCGCATTAAACACCTTTTCACCATCTACAATTAACCTATCCTCAAATCCTTCACGCATTGCCTCCTTAAATAAAGTCGTCTTATTCTTAGCACCTTTAGGCCGACCCATCTTGTTTTGATTATTCTTGCGAGTTTGGATTTGTAGCTCAGACATGTAACTAGTTGATTTCCTTAGAGTTTGTAGATAAATCCTAAATTTACCTTTCTCTTGTAATTTAATATTCCACTTAAGCTTAGTTATATCTAATCACTTAGTCAAACTTAATGTTGATTCTAGGTGTTGTTTTTTATCCTGTAATCAGATTTTGTGTTATATCCAACTACTCACACTACTCATATGCCCCTACCCCCTTACTTGCCCAAACGTTGCAATTTGCTATGCAATGTATAACTAATAGTTATGATTAAGCTGGTATGTATAAGTATTAGTAATGATTATTAAGATAAGAGACTACATATAACCATTAAGAGCTTTATCTCATTGTAACTATTAGAAGGTTATACGCTTATGATTCATTCTAAGGGGCTGTATGTATTAAGTGGTACTAACATGTAGGTATAAGATCAAAACCTAGTAGTGTGTTGTACTGTTCAGTCTGCCTTGTTGTTCAGGCTATCATATATTGGGCCATAGTTGTATCCACCTATTATCGTGCCAAGTATTACCGTTTGTCGGTTAGTGTTATTAAATAGCATATGTTACTTGTGTTATTATTTAGTAGTGCTACTATTTAATCATACATTAAGTAAACAACCTTTAAGAGGGTACAACATGAAATACACACACATAGACACAAAACTAACAGAGCTACCAGTTATTCAGGTAGAGATTATTGAACCAGAACTAATTATTATCGACCGACCCGAATGGCTGGACTGTGATCCTGAGACTGTAGCGGCTTTAGAGCTTGCTGACACTATTCATTACTTTCAACATCAAGCTATATAAGGGGAGTTATTATGCAAAACTGGTTCAATACATTAAATGAGGCGCTAGCAAGTGAAGGCTTACTTCATACATGGACTATTAATATGAGCCCTATTAGTTATGGGGAAAACAGGCGCTACACTTATCTAGACAATTCTAAATATGGTCATTTAATAACTGTATTTAGAGAAACAGACGGCCGTTATGAGCGTCCAGTACATTACGCAAGGGGATAAGCATGAAAATATTCGACACAATTTATAACAGCTATGAAACAGAAGGCGGTCATAAAGGCGCTATTGATTATCTACGCGGCATGGCTTGGTGTGAAGTTGAAACAACTGAGCAACCAAAGCCATTACATAGCGACTATGTAGAGTCATATCAAGGTGTGGATTTGTACTACGACTATGCCGCAGATTATTATTTTTTTACTGATGAAGCATAAGGGAATTATTATGAACACATACACAACAAACAGAGTGGCTAAGGGTATGTACGATGCACTATATCAGTCTAATGGTTATGCAAGGCGAATAGGCTTTATAGTTGGCGGCAATGGCAAGTATTTATCTGAAAGAGCTAATAAATCACTAGGTTATTTTAGAAGTATTAAACAGGCGCTAAAAGCTATTGAATTAAATTTTGAATCAACTAATAAGACTATAGATTAAGGGGATAATCATGACACAAGCAGACAACTATATAAAACAATATCCTGATGCTAATGATTTAATGAACGCTATTAATTCGGAAATTGAGTGTATCCAGGATTATGAAAACGAAACCACATTCTATATATTTGATGATAATTCTAAAATCATTATATGTAATGAAGATATAACAGTAGTCAATTATTAAGAAGTGACAAAGGGGAAACAATGAATATTAAACCAATAGAAACAAATCAAGATACAAAATGGTTTTATGTGGATGATGTTGTTTATGGCCTATCCGATGATAACAAACTGATTGACTGCGATGGGTTAAAAGTAGCTGAATCTTATAATCATCCATACCTAGATATATTAGACGCACTGATAAAGTTTAAGGGGGATTTATGAATACAATATTTTACATGGTTTCAAGTGGATGCAATTCAAGGCATTTATTCGATGCAAAACCTTTTGATTTAAAAAGAGACGCTATTGATTATGCAAACAATCTTGTTAACTCAATAGCTTACAAGTTAACGCGGCATGAAGAGTCTAATGGCTTTACAGTTGAGATCACAACTATAAAAGAGCGGATATTATGATACTTAAAAAATTGGATTCAAATAAATACCCGTGTTTATTTTGCTTTTCAACAGAAAGGATTATTGAAATAAAAACGCATAACAACTGTGTTATTCATATATGCGATAAATGCGCGGCATTGCTACATAAAGAAATAGACACAGCTTATAAAATACAGGGGTTTAAATGAAAAATAACATCCAATTACGCAAGATCATAGATAAGCACGGACTAACCTCACAACAGATGGCTGATTTACTATGTGTAAGACTCGCTACGGTTAACTCTTGGCGTCGTATGGCTAATACTACTGCTATGCCTGATGGTGCCTTTAAACTGCTTAAATGCTTAATTAAATTAGGAGAGCTAAAATGATTACAGAATACATTATGCTAAATAACGCACGAATATATGCTGCTAAAGTCAATCGAGAATGTGCTAAACATGCTTTTGATCCAGATTATGGCTTTGCTAGTCATATCACTGATAAAGATAAGCAAGACTATGCAGATAAAGAGCTTAAACTGGCTGAAGAGATTGAAAACGGCTTGCATGACAATAACTTTACAGTATGGCAAAGGATGAACTACTTTTTAACCGGTGATTGCGTGGCTTTACTTCCTTAAGGGGGATTTATGAATTTTATAATGAAGTTAGTGGGGTTATTATGAAAATCTTTAGCTTTATAAGCTGGACTAAAAACGAATACAACGTCCGCTATAAACTTAATGTAAAAGCCAGAACTCTTAAACATGCTAAAGCCATTGCTATCAGATTAATGGATAACCCTGTTTTTAATGGTCAAAAACCTATCTAATTAGTCAATTTAAACCCCTTTTCTTCCTGATTAGGGGTATTTATTGACGTTTTCATCAATTCTTACTTGATTTAGATCAATATATACTTACACTTATATTTATAACAATAAATAAACAAATGACTCAAAAGGTCTGTTTATCAATTTACTCAAAAGGTGAAAGTTATGATTACTAAATACACTATGCAAAAGGCTTTTCTATTAGCATCTGAATTACGTTCACAAGGTTTTACTGTTGAAGTAATAGCTGAAGGTGAACTGTTTAAAGTTCTTATTATTCAGTCTTATCTTTGTTTAGCTGCTTAATAAGAGATTCTAATTCTTTTATTCTATCGCTGCACATAGTAAAAACATCTCTTTCGCCATTGTATATGACGTTTTCTAGCGCGTCCCATAACTTATCTAGTCCTGCGTGATATTGCTCTGGCGTTAGCCCGTAATCTGATTCGGCGCTCATTTACTTAACCCCTCATTAATTAACTTTAATAACTCAACAGCCTTTTTCACTTGCTTCTCAGTAGAGAGATTATTGCTTTGACCTGCTACTAATATTGCTAGTATTAATTGATCTAGCATATCTTGTTCTGTCATATTTCAAAACCCTTTTCTTTAGCCACTTCCTTGGCTAGTTGTTTATATTCCTGTTCCATTTCTAATAGATCATTGACCGTGAATTTTAACGTAGTCCTGGATAATTCTATTAATTCGTCTATCTTTTCCTGGCCGTAAGTCTCAAGTATAAATTTGTTATACATAGGGCCATTAGAACCTAGATTAATATTGCACTGGTAGCACTGAGGGTGTACGTTTTCTTCAACGAAGTATACGGCGTTTCCAGCCTTCTTTGGTACGAAGTGACCCGCTTGTAAGCCTGAGTAGTGTTTCGTTGCGCCACAGGTCACACAGGAGCAGTAACCTAGATCATCGGAGTATTTCATACGGATATATTTACTAAACCACGTCCATACACGTTTTTTAACTGTAGATAGCTTTTGTTTTTTCTTAGGCACGATAACCCGCCTCTGGTAATACAATGCCTTGCTCTGCTGCAATAACGTATGTCTGCTCTATCAGAAAACTATACCCTGCTTTCTTTTCATCCTCTGAACTTGCTGAAATATCCTTTATTTTCCCTTTATACTCAACCTGCTCAGTCCCTAGGATTTCATCCTTTAAAATCACTTTTAACTGCGCCTTCGTATACCCAAGTTCTTCAGCCATGATACCGATTAAGATATGCCAGAATCCACGCTGACTAGCTGTCTTATCTTCCTTCCATTCCTGAATAATAACTTCCATTATCGGCTCGCTAGTGAGCTTAGAAACAGCTTCTACAGCGTTTTGCCTTATATGCTTGCTTGTTACTTTAAATTTAAGCACTGATCTTTAGCTCGCTGCCACCTAGTATTGCATTGCCGCAAGTTATTAAACCGTCTTCTTCATCTTGTGAAGGAATAAATACAAGCACATCAAATCCAGCTCTTTTACAGCTTTCTTCGGGCTTTTTGTATGGCAAGTATGAGTCATAGCCATCAACTGTTTTAATGTTATTTTTGCTACAAGCATTGTTGTTGTGTATTGGCGTTATCTTTACCATCCATTTATTAGGATCAAATAACATTGCTAGTTTTTCTCCATCAACTTCATTACCAGAAGCATAAGCAATATTAAGACAGTATTTTCTACCTATTGGCATGGGCAGATTTTCTGCCATATTAGAGATGTCAATTAAAGACATGCTACTACCGCCAAACATGGATTTTCTTTGTTCTTCATTCGTTGAATTAATACTTAACTGCAATCCGGCCTGACCATTAAATAAATCATTCTTAAAATAAGCCCATTGATTAATTCTATTAATGGTTTCGTTTCTATCTGGACACATAGTAGTCAGCACAGGATGTATGGTTTCTATTCTTACTCCTGTTTCTTCCTGTATTTCTCTTTTTGAATTAGCTAACCATCCAGCAAAAATGAAAACATTATTATTAAATGTTGGCTCGCCCATTCTGGCAAAGTGAATATTTAATCTGTCCGTGTATTTAACTTTTGGAAATAACGCCATTGCAGAATACATCTGTTTTTTCATATCTTCAAAAGACGCGTTTCCGCGAAATTTAACATTAGGGACATCACAGAATTTACATTTCATGACACAGCCATACTGGGTGCTTAAAGTTATAACCCATTTTTCCTGTAATGGCATAATTTCGCCATTTTCAACGCCGTTTAACTCTCTCGTATAACCAAGAAAATCAGCCTTAATATTCTTATGCTTTCCATAGTCGCCAATTGATAACGTCTCAAGTTCGCCTTTAGAGTATTGATCTGTAAATAAACAACCGGTTGGCAATTGAATTTTATTCATTCCATCATCTCCAAAAGTTGATCTAAACTATCTAGCTTTTTCTTCTCAATCCTATCTTCTAACTCATGCCGCCTCTTAACTGATAATGCGCATGTATTGTTATAAGTTCTAGGTGATTCGTCTTTTCTAAGGCTACCTAAACTATGCTGGTTCATCCAGTGATGCTTCTCATTGCTCATTATAAATTCCCTCTTCTTCATCCTGGTGAATAATTAATTCTTCCTCTAATAAGACTATTTTTTCCTTAATAAAGCAGATTTCAGCCTTCATTATTTTATTTATGTCGTCTATATCCACACCAACATCCATTCCATGAATATCATCTTCATAAACATGACGCTTTAATTCAGCATAAATATCTTCTAATAATCCAAGTTTAGACTCTAAGCACCCTAGCTCTATAGGCATTAATTTTAGTTTTGGCATTGCGTTCATAATTCCCCCATTGAATACACAGCCCACTTCTTACCGTTACTGTGAGTTATTTTAGATTCTATTTTGTGACCCATGTTAATCAGGTCGTTTATGCGCGCTGCGCAGCGAAAACAATTAAACAAATTAAGCGCTTCTATTGCCGTTAAAGTATTACCCTGCTTTAAATAACTTAATATTGATTGGTTTTGACTCATTTTCCCCACCCCATAGCTTTTAGTATTGATAACTTCTTTTCTGCTGATGCTTTATCTGCGAAATTCTCGTTAAAATAAGGTCTACTTGGTTTCATAATCATGTAATTCTTTCCGCATTTAACTATTCGGTATTCTGTTTCCTTCACTAAAGTAAACCCTCTATTCGTTTGTTAATCTGTATACTTAAGATATACAGTAATCTACTGGATTGCTAAAGTAAAGGCTTTTCTGTTGTTTTCTTTACCTGAGCATTAGGGAAATACTCCCTAAATAAATCGATTGCTTTTGTTGTTTCTGGATATTTACGTCTGTTTTCCTTTAGCAAATCTGATCTGTTGGTATCTGACATAATTTAAAACCTCTTGTGAAGGTGGTGAAGGTAGTACACCACGTTTTGTCTGCGGCCATTGGTCGAACTTTTCTTTGAATTTGTGACTACACCATCCCTCTGAATAACCCTTCTCTCTAGCGATATATAGAAGCTCGGCATACCATTGTCTTTTTACTTCTGGCTTAACTCGTTTTAGCTTTTCTAATTCGCCATGCTCAACCTCAATATCAGATCGTTTAGCGAATAAATGACCGCATTTAGGGCATGAAAATATATTAGACTCGACAAGAAAGTGACATTCAGGGCATTTCTTGGGCTTTAATTCTGTTTCTTTCTTTTCTTCGTTCTCTTCTTGGGTTTTATTCTCCGTCTTTTCCCCATCACATAAAACTGTAGGTAATTCGTCATCAGGCCAGCCTAATCTCTCAACATTCCCCGCATGATCTAATACAATGCAGTCCTTTTGTCCCTCATGAGATCTTAAGCCCCTGCCTATCATTTGAATGTATAAAGTTAATGACTTGGTTGGCCTTGCGAGAATCACACAATTAATACTCGTTTCATCAAAGCCCTTAGTTAAAACGCCTACACTTGATATTAACTGTATAACCCCATCCTTAAGGTCTTGAAAGATATCCTGCCTTTCTTCATCAGGTGTATGAGCATCAACATGAGCTGAGGGAATTCCTGCTAAATTAAACTCATTTATTAATTCTTTACTATGTCTGACATTAACGGGGAAAAGTATTGTTTTACGTCCTTCACCCTTTTCAAGGTAAGTATTAATAATGTCTGCCGTGATCTTTACAGAGCTAACCCGTTTATCCATCTGAATAGGGCTGTAATCCCCTGCTTGAATTTTTAAACCCTTAGTTGATATGGTAGGTGGTGCGTAAACAACAGGCTCAACTAAAAAGCCCTGCTCGATTAATTCAGCCGTTGTTATAGGATTAACTAAAGTCTCGTAGTGATTGCCTAATCCTCGTGTGAAAGGCGTAGCTGTAAGGCCAATAAATGGAACTAAAGACCATAATTTCATCTGATTAGAAAGATAATCATAATGAGAATGACATTCATCGACTATAACCAGGTCAGCGTCGGGTATTTTCCTTCTCATTAAAGATTGAGCTGAACAGATCTGGAATGGAAGCCACGGACGATAACATGGGTGATCTGCTTGAACTATTCCATGAGGTATATCATTAAATGCTTTGCTTGCCTGATCAATTAACGTCTTACGATCAACAATAAATAAAACCTTTTTATTATTATCCAATGCTTTTTGAATGATTGTTTTAGCTATGAGGCTTTTTCCGCTACCAGTCGGTAGCATAAGCACTACTCTCTTAAACCCCTTCTTTAATTCACCTCTAACAGCTTCTATTGAGTCAATCTGATACGGCCTTAATTTCATGATAATAATTTCCTCTTGGCATAATGCTTATTTTCTGTATTCCTTCTGCATATTCTGCATTGCCTCTCTGGGTTTCCTCGCTTCCCTTTTCTTATAGCTGTATTTTCATCAGAGTAAGGATGCCCATTTATACAATGCGTCTTAGCGGATTGCGCTTCCCCTTTATTCCCTATTCCTCTCTCGAAATTTACAGCCCGTGTCACTGGCTCAATATGCTCAGGATTTACGCAAGATGTGATCCTACAAAGATGATCTATCTCATGCCCTTCTGGAATTTCAATGCCGTGAATACGGCAAGACACTATATGAGCTGGAGTTACAGCACCAAAATAACGAAAACTACCGTAACCCCCATTCTCTCTTTTGTAATATTTGCCCTGAATAGCGCCCATCCATAACCAGCACCCACTAGGCAGCTTAAGAACCTTATTGAAGAATCGCTCTTTTATTATTTCTTGTGTTAGAATTTTCTTAGTCATTTAGCTTACCCAAATAAGTTATTGATAGGTTGATAGGGTGTTAGCGCACCCTTGATGCTGAATATATTACAGCAGTCTTCACCTGTCCAGTACTTATTTGTAATACCTCTTAATTAAAGAAGGCAGCTTAGCCAGTGCCTGTTTTTCCCTATCCCAAGCATCCCATTTCCCCTCGATATTAGGCTCTCCTGAGAATAATCTAGCTTTTAAACATTGCTGAATAATGCACAGCTCTGCGTACAAAGGGTGCATAGCCCTTTCCCTCGCTTCCTTATGATGCTTTTCAGCTCTTAATGATCGCCACTCACTATCATCAGTCTCTTCTGAATATAAATTCTTAGCCTCAAGGCCAACGCAAGATAAAATATCCTGATAATCACATCCAGCATGGCAATAAATACCTATTCTATCGACATGATCAAATATCATTAATCCGCTATTCTTACTTGAGCCATGTGAAGGGCAAGTGCATCGGTAAACATTGTTTTTACTGGCAGGCTTTACGTTTTCAAATCGCTGCAAGAACTCATTAATCATAATCTGCGCTCCATTTCTTCCGTAAGAAACTTAATGCCACGCGCTAAAGATTCATCAGATAGAAACTTACGACTAGCAATAACCTGATTAATAATTAAATTTATGTCATATATTTTACGTTTTGCAGGCTTCTTGCTTTCAAATTGCTCTGCCATTTCATCAGATATTTCATCCCCCTCAACATCATCCATCCACCCCGCTCTTGGAGGCCAATCTATTCCTAATGCTTCAATCTGTGGTTTAGTCCAAGCACCTTTATTTGTTCTGTTCGCCATTATATATTCTTTCGTGATAACCATATATTTAACCCCTTAAGATAAGTTTACATACTAAGGCTCAGATTCCCGCGTCTAAAGTCTGGACACTAAGAAGCTTATAGGCGGTACGTTAATACCACTCTGTAAGCTTCTCAGTGACATACTATAGGACGAGAAACACAGGCCATAGTTGTCATTGCCTAATTTGTATTAGGAAGGAATCTTGTTAGCTTATAAGGTCATTAGTCTTATAGTCTTCATGTAGAGCATCCCTATAAGTTTTGAGGTAACGGAAGGTTTTAAGACCAATCAACGCTCTCTAACTTATGTCGCAGCACTATCCGCTTGCCATGAAACTCAATAACGGATTAATAAAATACGCCCTGAATCAGCTTTACAGACGTAAGTATCTGCAAACGGGTTTGACCTTGAGAGAATGTAAAACTATAATTGGCTTAATTCTGTTGAATCTTAGAAGTCGAATCATAGTTCTGATTTCTCTGTTAGGGCTGTCACCCGTTGCAGATTGTTTTAAATCTTAGACTAAGCCCTCGCAAGCGTCAAGTCTAAAACTCGAAAGGCCACCTAATTATATCTGGTGGCCTTTTTTATATCGGCAAATCTATTCCTACTAATATCATCACCAGGATTAACATTGTTGATTTCATGGCTTTCTCCGCTATAATCATTTAATCCAGTCTTCAGGTATAGGACTTAAAACGATCCTTCTGAACCTGTTGACTGGGTACTTGCTCTCTGCAATCTATCAGACTACAATGCCTATCATGAATAAATACACCAAACTTGTCAATAGAACAATCGATCATCTTAAAGAAGTTAAAGCGAAATTTAATCGTGGCTCATTAGGTATTGTAGCGCAGCTCGCTAACGTTAATAAGATGAAACCCATTAACTTATTAGATGGTAGTCGAGTAAGCCCGCCTGAAGACGAGTGTAGACGTATCATAAGAATCTGTAAGGTCTTGCTTAAGACTTACTACTAAGTATATCCGGCTAGTTCTTTCCCATCATATGTTTCCCCGTATGAGAACTGGCTGGATATTTATTTCATTTATTTTCATTAATTCCCTTTACATCTGCAATCTACTGGATTATAGTTAACTCAACTTAAGAGGGGAAACAAGATGAAAATCATATTACTTAGAAATACAAAATACAACTTCGAATCAGTTTGGGAGGCTGGCGATAATTATCCAGACGAGCTTATTCCTGTGTCGGAACCAATGGAAGTAGAATTTAAAATGCTTCCTGATCTAGACGTGCTTAATCTTCAGATTGAAGAAATCGACAATCAGATTCAAAAAGAAAGAGCTAATAGTCAAGTCAGATTAAATAATCTTAATCAAAAGAAACAAGAGCTTCTTTCTATAGGGAGTGACTCATGACTTATTACGGATGTATTGACAGAAGGCTTCCTACAAAAGAAGAGACTGATTTAGAATTTTATAATGATTACGTTAAAAATGGTGACCCTTTCTTTCCTGATGATCTTGATTTTAAGAGATACGTTGAGCTGAGAGATATGATTAAAGCTAACATGAATAAACATGGAGCAAATTGTTTCTTTTGGCTTCATGCTAAAAGAAACAAAGATGATTATTTAGATAAAGCAACACCGGAATCCTTGCTTGAGTGGATGGGGTACGGCCCTGAGCTTCCACAAGAATATATAGATTTTCTTGATATTCGAGCTGAAGAAGGACTTGAGCATCAAATGACTCAGGAAGAAATGGATTGCGATAAATCTGATCAGGAATATAACGCACGAATGGAAGATAGAGATCCATCACCTTTTTAATAAGGGAGAAGTCTAGTCCTTCTGGACAGCCCTCTTAAACTTACCGGCATGGCGGTAAGCATCCCTTAATACCCATGCACCTAATTTAAGAGAATGATATGAATACATATGAAGTTTTATCAAAAACAGATGTTAGAGAATTTACCAAGAAGAAGGGCAAATTTTCATATCTGTCATGGGCGGCTGCTGTAGATGTTTTGCTAAAGCATTGCCCTGACGCTACATGGGTTGTTATAGAGAACGACCAAGGATGGCCTTATGTGTCTACTCCTGCTGGCTGCTTTGTCACTGTGAGTCTTACTATAGATGGCGTCACGAGAACCCAGGTGCATCCTGTTTTGGATAATAGAAACAAGTCTATTAAAGAACCTGATTCATTCCAAGTCAACACGTCTATTCAAAGATGTCTAGCAAAGGCTATCAGCCTTCATGGATTAGGGTTGTACATCTATCGTGGTGAAGACTTGCCGGATCAGGATGGGCTAGTAGTCGAGTTAATAACCACTGAACAGATTAACGAATTAAACGCTCTGATTGATTTAACTCAGTCAGATAAGGATATGTTTTTAGATTACTTAAAGATTTCTATGTTAAGTGATTTAAAGGCCTCTCAATTTGAGGGGGCAAGGAACGCTCTTAAAAAGAAACTAAAGGTATAAATAATGACTACTGTTATAACCGGAAAATTAAACAAAGACGCTAATGAATTTCAGGCCGGTGAATCCATTGGATTTGGGATACGTCTTGGCGTTCAGTATTACGATAGAAAAACAAAAGGGAAAGAATGGACAAACTATTCAGCAGCTGTGTTTGCTAAAGCAGGGCCACAAGCTGAGTTCTATCGCTCTGCATTGACAGAAGGAGCAATAGTTGAGTTATCAGGCGCATCAGAAAAGATCGATTCTTACGATGGCGCTAATGGTGTCTTATTAACTATTGAGTTAAATGATGCGAAATTAGGTTACATCGGTTTTGCAGGTGATCCAAAGCCTAAAGCGGTTAATGCACATAGTCCCGCCCCAGCAGCCGATGGGTTTGACGACGAAATTGATTTTTAAATTGAACTACTCGCTATTCTCTGTATGCGAGTAATCATAGCGGCACACGGATTAATAGCGTAGTTCGTGTGCCGCGACTTTAAGGGGAAACAAAATGAATTTATACGAAATCTCAAACGATTATAAAAATGTCTTCAGCGAATTGGAGCGAATAGGATTTGATGAAGAAACCATTAAGGACACACTCGCAGAAAAGAAGGACGATCTCCAGGTCAAGTGCCAATCGGTTGCCTTTTATATTGCCAACATCGAGGCTGAACAGAAAGCCGTTAAGGAAGCGGCTGCTAAGATGGCTGACAGAGCTAAGGTTATTCAAAATAAGATAGATGGTATGAAGGCTTATCTATTGGAGAATATGCTCTTAAACGACATTACAGAAATAAGCTCACCTGAATTAGTTATTAAGACTGCTAAGACTCCAGCAAAGGTGATTATTGATGGCGATATTCCTGATGACTTTCTTATTCGTAGAGTAACTGATGCGCCAGATAAGAAGGCTATTAAGTTAGCGATTGATAATGGCGAGACTGTTAAAGGCGCTCATTTAGAAACAGGCTTTAGACTATCAATTAAGTAAGGGATGCTATGAATTATCCAGCTAATAGAAAGTATAAAAAGATAACTAAGAAGCAGATAGTTTTGGACTTTGCACGCAAAAGAGAGGTTTTTACATCACAAACATTATTACTAGCTTTAAGTCCTGATGGGATAGCTCAGCATGATGTTAACAATGCTATTACCTGGCTGTTAAAGCATCAGGATATCGAGGCTATAGGCGGTGATAGATATACTTTGTATCAGTTTTCAGACGTGTCACCAGTTAATAGAGCTTTGAAGTCTTTTGCATTTCTGAAGAAGAAGGTCTGCGCGAAGTGTGGGATAGAAAAGAGCTGGAGTGAGTTTTCAGAAACACGTAAGACTTGTATGAAGTGTCGGAATGATGGGCAGAAAAAGACGGTTAAGAAAGTTAAAGAGCCGAGTTATCAATTTGTGCCACCTGCTGAAAGCTTGGTTTAACCATTAATGTGATTGGAGTAGGTATGAATATAAAAAAAGAAGTCCATGCGAGAATTGCTGAAAAATTAAAGCGAGAGCAAATGCATCTGCGAAATAAAATATCACTCAACAAATACACTATGAAAAAATTACTTGCTGAGCAAGTAATAAATAAACGCGAATTAGCGGAGCTAGAATCGCTAATACAACCATATGGGCACTGATAAGAGGTGAGAGATGAAAGTATTAATAGCTTGCGAATATAGTGGAAGAGTAAGGGATGCGTTTTTAAAATTAGGCCATGAGGCCATGAGCTGCGATTTATTACCATCAGATCGACCAGGACCACATTACCAAGGTGATGTGTTTGATATTATTGATGATGGTTGGGATTTAATGATAGCTCACCCACCTTGTACATATATAACTGGTGCTGCTGAATGGGCATATGATGATGTACCTATGATCAATGGTAAACCACGTAAGATGAAACCTACCACGCTAATTGGTGAAGAACGCAGACAGGCAAGAAGTGATGCTTTACGATTTGTTGAAAAACTGTATGCGTTGCCTATTAATAAAATTTGTATTGAAAACCCAGTGGGTATTATTAATAAGTTCCTGTTTATGATGCCTAAGCCTCAATACATACAGCAATACTGGTTTGGTGAAGATGCCAGCAAGAAAACAGGCTTATGGCTTAAGAATTTACCCGAGCTAGTGGCTACCGATATGATTGAGCCACGAATAGTTGACGGAAAAAAACGATGGGGAAATCAAACTGACTCCGGTCAAAACAAATTGCCACCATCTAAGGATAGATGGAAAATCAGAAGCACCACCCCGCAAGGCATTGCTGATGCAATGGCAGATCAATGGGGTACTTAACAATGAATAAGAGGAGAGAGGATATGAGTGATGCCTATAAAACAATCGATGGCATAAACGAAAGCACTGCAAAGATCAGTGATATTTTAGAAGAGGTGAAAGAAGACCCTGAACTCTACAATGAGTTGAAATCTATTATGAGTAACCTACCGGATAAGATTTATGCAGGTATCGCCCATAATCTTGACGGCGATGAAATCGGAGGTTGCTGGCAAGCCATACCTGAAGGCGAACCTGAATACACAAAAACCAGCACAGTAACGCAGGAGACAAACGAGTTTATAGAGTTCCATCAAAAAGCGCTTGATTACATGGAGGAAATAAACATTAAGCAGAAAATAGAATTGAGAGAAAATTATGCCGCATTTGATCAAAGTAAGATATATTCGAAATCAGAAGTTGAAGCGCTGCTTAAGGAGCAACGAGAGGCGTGTGCTAAAAATGCTTTACATGAAATTGACTGGCTTGAAGATCCAACAGCAGAAGGTATAAGGGATGCTATTTTAAACGCAAAGATCGCAATAGAGGGGAGATAGATGGAATACAGAGTGAAAAACATAATTGAAACTCTAAAGCAGCTGCCTCAACCTGAGTATATAAATCAAGTGTTACAAGTCCCTATTATGATGGAATCATGGGAGCGTAATATTAATTACAATGAAAGTCAGAATCCATGCAAAGCAGTAGAAAATGTTTTACGCGTCAAAGCCGAAGGATTTTCTAATTGTCATGGGGATAAATGGCTTGAGTGGGTTTATGATGTTTCAGGCAGCAAATGAGGCTAAAAGACATTAGCTATAAAGTTGAGTTTTATTGGAAAGGGAAAAGATACCGTCAAGTAGTGCGGCCAATTAACCCAAAGAAAGGCGTATTTACGATTGCCTGTAGGCTGGCAGAGAGCCTTGATTCAGAGTGGATTGATATGCCTTCAGGTAGAAAGATTAAGCCAGTTATAAGGCTTGTATAAAATTAGCAACACAGACAACAAAGGTAGATGATATAGTTCAAATAAAGGTAAATAAATGAAAAAAGATAATGATGAAATACTGATTTTCTTAATAGGAGCGTTCTTTTTTTGGGCGCTAACATTTGGCTTTATGATATCTATAATAATGATTATTATTGATGCCGCTTAAGCTGCTTTTCTTTGGCGTCTAACTGCTTTTTATAAATCATTAATATTTGTTGTCGCCATTGGTAAAGATCGTCACAGGTATATTTGGGATTAATAGTTGGTAGCTCAACCCCGTCTAGCAGGGAGTCACCTCGCTTATTTCCTGTTGGACTGCAACCCATAGTCATTATCATAATAATACTTAGGCAGAGGCTTAGACAGGCAGTCTGGAATATCTTTATGGTCTTCATAGAACTTATCCTGCTTTTTATTGTAGATTTGAATCCAATCAGGGGTTAGCACCTTGAGTAATCGCTCTGTAAAAACACCGTCATCAACAACTACAGATAATTCAGCTTTCGATTCTAACGCCGCCCTAATAAACCATCCAGATATGCCGCCAATTAATAAAGTAGCAATAAAAAGTATTACAGTAAATAGCGATACTAGAACAGGATTATCTTTTAGCGTCACAAAGACCACATGATGATCATAATCACTATGATTATTGAACCGGCTAATACTAAATCAGCTTTCATTTATATTAGCCCAATTGTACGCCCCTATGCAGGCAGCAAATACTATTCCGACATCACCTGTCATCTTCCCTAAATAAGCTAGAGCAAACGTAAGCAGGACTACAGAGGATGTGATTATGAACTTTCTTGAGCTGAATCTATTCATAGCTTCGCCAGGCTAACTCTTATTTCGTTTAATTCGTTAAACATATGATCAAGTCTGCCGTGTATTTTTACGGTAGCAAAAACAGAGTTCTCATCATAGTGCATGCGGACAAGATTGTTAACCACACTAGAAAGGTCCTCCAGTTCTCTTTTAATAGTCTCTTCACACTCATCAGAATCATTATTTTGAGCCGTGATTGTTGCGAGTAATTTGACGACATCTTTAATAACCGAGTTGATCTCAATAATCGAGTCTGACATGTATATAAGTGACTCTGTATTTCTTGATTTATCATTATCTTTGCCTTTTGGTTTCTTTAGCTCTTTAACAAACGCCGTTGCT
>Ga0233413_10000147_pt1 | contig 36884 bp, 40 predicted proteins | sample Na_anoxic_6_MG_FD_189019 | JGI IMG/M metagenome (GOLD analysis project Ga0233413, IMG submission 189019) | Seawater microbial communities from Saanich Inlet, British Columbia, Canada - Na_anoxic_6_MG | ecosystem: Environmental > Aquatic > Marine > Inlet | place: Canada: British Columbia...
GCCCCATTAAGCAAAATTAAGGGACAAATTTTTAAATATGATGATAAATGTTATAAATTTAATCCAAAATCCGAAAGTTGTACAAAGGCGAAAAAAAGTGTAGAATTTGCGTAATTCAAGCCATCTATCAATATAAGATATTATATATGGCTTCTGATTCGACTAGTATAGATGATCTACCAGGTGGTAGTAATACCAATCAACAGAATAGGGTTGTACTAGAAAAGACGGAAATACCTGCTGAACAACCGCCGTTATTACCACAAGAATTATCATCCGATTCAATTAATAAAATTGTTATGGGTTTACAACAAGCATCCTCTACTGGTATGACTTCACTACCTACCAGTCATATTCCTATGCAAACACAAGCACACATGCAGGACCCTCAAATACAACCCAATTATGTTCCGACAACAGAAAAAAGTGATTATATTGACCAACACGATACTATTCAGTCATTGATGCAACAAAATAAAAGTACCAAACAGGAACAAGATAAGTTAGATATTTTATATAGCGAATTACAAATGCCCGTAATAATAATGGCATTGTTTTTCGTGTTTCAAATGCCTTTTTTTCAAAAGAAATTTCTAAAAGTATTTCCAGGATTGTTTATGAAGGATGGACAACATAACATATCGGGTTATTTAGTAAAAACCTTATTGTTTGGTGGCTTATTTTATGGCATTAACAAAGCTACGCATTACTTGAGTGAAGTATAAATTTATTTGATAATTTGAAATAAATTTATTTAATGTTTGCGGGTGCGTTTCTTTTTCTTATGTCGTGTTTTTTTACGGTGGTGTCTATGCCGACGCGTTTTCTTTCTGCGTTTTTTGTGTTTGCGAGTTCTTCTGCCTCCTCTTTTCTTTTCTCCTTGTGCGTTTATGATATGAATAGCTCTTCTTGCACTATTTTGTGTATATGTACTTCCACTCTGAGCATCGGGATCAACATGAATTATGGAACGCAAAAGTGGATTCTGTAACATTTGAAGTGCTATATTTCTAACTTCATCCGCGCGCATACGAAAGACAGGGTTATTAAAACCATCCAAACCCGTACCTTGTCTAGCCGCCCATACGATCCCAGTTCCCACTTGACCGAGCCTATGTAAAAGCTCGTCAGGATCATCAATATTTCTAAATCCGTTTAGATTTCTAACTAATAATTGCCATAAACGAAGTGTAGGACCACGACCAACGCCAGCTTGATCACGCGGTACCTCTGCCCATGGTTGCTGTCTAGGTGATACAGGTCTTCCTGATGGTGGTGGTACAGGGCCGTAAAGACGGACATGTATATTTAATATTTCTAAAACACCGGGTGTTGTTATTGTTTCTTCAGGATTGTTTGTAGATTGTCGTGTATCAGTTGTCCAGGATTGGTCACCACGGTTACCTCTAGCATACTGTTCTCGCAAGCCTGCAAGAAACCTCGTGGTAACTTGTTCCCCTCCTCTCTCTCTCTCCTCTTGGGCATATTTTGCACCGACCTCTTTTGACTGTTGATCTGCAACATGTCCACGGAATGCATGTATGCTCGACGACTTTGACGCTTCCAACACTTGATTCCCATACAAAGGTCTCGCATTAAATCCCTGTTGCGTACTTTGTTGTGGATTGAATGTTCTTCTCATTGTTCCTCTCATTGATTCACACATAGAGGAACTTCCTCCTCCACCGGGTTTACACATACGTACAGTTCCTCCTGAAGAAATCGTTCCAACCTGACCTGTGCCAAATGCCTGGCTAACACACGCTGCGGCTTGTTGTCGCGTTTGTGGATTTCGACTCTCTAATACTTGACTAGCGTGTAGCCATGCTTGATTTTTGCCAAAAAATCCCGCCCCCAAGCTTCCTCCAGAAGCTTGGTATTGTGTGTGCATTACCTCCAATGTATCTGTCAATTGCCCTAACTCTTGAATAAAACAACCTGGATTACTATTAAAAGCATCTGTGAGCCATCCTCGTCCTTCTTGTTCATATAACATTCTTCCTCCGTGTAATGCATAATAATAAGCTATTAATGGACCATTAACTTGTCCCCCAGGAGTTAATGTTAAAAATGCTGGATATGTTGATGCAGGATGGTTAAGTACATCACCACGAGCATGATTACGGATTTGTAATGCTCCAGCCATATCACCCCCTTGGGCAAGAGCCATTGCGTGCTGCAATTCTTCCGACCCGGGTTTATTTACAAATCTTGCCACTGCCTGATTATATTCTATAGAGCCAGGAGGATAAGGTAGAGTCCAACATAATCTGGCCCATAACGGTAAACCTTGATATATAGTATTGTATCCATTAAGAGCTGCTTCAAATTGCTCGATAGCAAGATGTGAACTTCTATAGGCAGCAGGCATAACGTCATCCATTCGTGTAGCTAAATTTGCGCCAGGTGGACCAAAGCTCGATACCATATCACGAAACGAAGCATATCCATTTAATGCAATCCAATAACCAATTCGTTCATACCAGTTTCTGACTCTTAGATCACCTTGTTGAACTCTTTCACTGCGATTTGTTATAAATAAAGGATCACTCCGAACAAGATGTGCGCCTGCTTCGTGAATGCTTTGCACAGCAGTCATTAAGCGCCTGATGTCATTGAAAGGCGCTGCTATATTTGTGTTTGCTCCCTGTTGCTGCCAAGAAGCAGTAAAAGCGGTTGCGACGGCTGGGTCATTGGCTCTTTGAAAAAGTGGTTGCAAAAATGTTCTAAGAAAACCGAGAGAGTCTTCAGCATTCTGAGCAACTGCTGCTTGTGCCTGGCGCGCGTGTGTAGCTTGTTGGGTTAACTGAGCAGGGTCCATCCCAGCAATCGGTGCTGCACCATGTTGTTGATAAAATGCTGTTGGTGCTCCGGTGCGATAATCAACTCCAAAAAATATTTCATAAACAACTATAATAATACGACGCAAATCGGCAGCATGAGCAGCTGGTAGATCATTGGGGCGCATTTGTTCAATTTGGCGAATTGCTTCTATAACTCGTCTCTGATAAGGTAAAAACACATTGGGATCTACTGGTATAGTAAGAGCATGATTTTGCGCAGCCTCTTCAAGAACAATATCTGGACTTCTTCTTCCGGAATCATCTTCCTTTGTACTCACATTTCTATTCCTCCTTGATGATGATGGTGGTGGAATATTGATATGTAACCCCTCCTCATCATCATCAAGTTCCATATCGTCACTAGCTCCTCGAGACATAGAAGAAGGTGTAGTTGGACTATATGTTGGACTTTGAGGTTGATAAACTCCTTGTTGTTGTTGTTGTGCCGCATCTATAATCGCAATAGCGTCTTTTATAATTTGTTTCTGCACCACAGTATTGTAACCATTAAAATTCTCAAATATTCCACCTGATCCATGGAAAGCATCCCCGTCTTGATCTACCGCATTTTGTGGAATAAACTCTGATAAAGCCCTCATTTTCGCAATCCGGTTGGTTTTATTATTTTCTGGTAGTGCTTTTGCATCCTCATATGATCCTTGGACTAAACTTGCCATTTATATATTATAGAAATATTAAATTAATCTTTCCACTTTAACATTTAGTTCGTTTGTAAAAGTTTTAACCAATTCGTCGTTTTTATAATCCTCTAAATATTTAATATATTTGATTCCTGAAGCTAATAATAAACGCGTGCAGATAATACATGGATAATGGGTTATATATGCGGTTGCGCCTTCACAACTAACTCCTCGCTTCGCGCAATCACATATAGAATTCTGTTCGGCATGAACGGTGGCTTGTTCATGATTATTCCTTACAACGGATTTATGTGTGGCACCGGGCAAAAAACCATTGTAACCTTGACTAATGATGCGATTGTCCTTAACTAGGACGCACCCAACTTGGAGCCTATGGCAGGGCGAACGTTCGGCGGTGGCTAAAAGAATTTTCTTAAACATTTGGTCAAAAGTTAGTCTATGTTCGGCCATATGTTATTAATGATAATATTAACTTTAAGATTAATATTATTTAATTTAATAAATGCTTATTGTGACATTTAAAATATCTGATGAACTATTCCAAGGTTATGAAGTTGTTCTAGATTTGGATTATTTTGAAACCCTTGAAGAAATATGCACCCAAGTAACAAAAACATTAAAAACCCATTTGGAATTGCATAAATTCGAAATATTATTGGAGAGATTAAAGGGTAAAAATTTTCATATTCACGACGAAACAATTGGTACTATTCTGCTTAAACCTCAAACAGAGATTGTTTGGGTGTGTTCTCACTAACTATTTGATTATAATGAGTTTCAACTGCCGCATACATTCTTCCTGCAGGTTTTGTGTCTGTTGGAGGTCGGTATAACATATCCTGTACCCAAGGACTATTCATTATAAATTTGTTTATTTTGTTTCTTGCAATTTCTTCATCATATAAAAGTTCTATTCGTTTAATTAACTTTTCTTTCATTCTAAAACTTGCATATCCTCTCCAAGAACCAAAATCATTGCGTGTTATAGGAACGATCCTATCAATATATTTTGACAATATTCTGCAATTAAACAGTTTTTCGCGCGCTTCAAAACTGTTTTGGATATCATGTCTTACATCTTCTGCATTTGGTCCACTGCACTCATACCAGGGTCCGCTCATTTTGTGTTGTTATATTTATATTGAAATTAAATCAATTTTTTCATTGATTGGTAGCGGTGGAACAATTGGTAGATTTTCTTTCCACACTTTCACCACCCAACCACCGTTTACCCATTTAATTGATTTATATGGCAAGCGTTTTTGTGACGAATTATGAATGACCTCTTTTTCTAATTCAAATGTTGGGTTAGGTATAATCTTATCAAATTTTTCCTTATTCATATTATTTAAATATAATTTGCATTATGTTTAAATATATTCAAATTATCTTTTTAGTTTTTCTGCGTTTTTTTCTTTTGCGTTTGTTTCTTTTCCGACGAGTCTTTCTTTTCCGTATATAATATTACCTAGAATTTAAAAAATCCTTTCTTTCTCTTTCTGCGTCTTGTTTTTCTTTTTGATTTACCACGCTTGCTTTTTCTGGTTTTCTTTTTAGATTTCTTTTCTTCTTTCTCTCCAGGTTTGTAATTTAAGAAGTAATATTCCCACTCTTTGCTTCCTTTATGTTTACTCAATGCCTTGTATCTTTTAGTTTTTTCTGCACGAACCTTTTCTTTTGTATGTTTTTCATCACCATAGCAATCTATACTAAAACGACGCAATATCCCTTTTTGCTGCAACCGATGTCTTTGTTGAACTTTAAATAAATAGTGAGACATACATAGGACACGCTGAGGATCATAGTAAGGGCGATTTACATATAAAAATGCTAAGTAAAAACTGAGCATGGTATCTAAAGTAGCTATGCGAATTTTGTGACCTCCTTTGGATATAACATTGTAACTGTGACAAGCTAACGGTTCGTAAATAAATGCAACTGTTTCTCCGTTAACACGAATATCATAGTGTGAAGATAAAATCTCACCGACCCCATTATGTTTTTTAATAGTAACTTTTTTAATACCTTCGCTTGTAAGTTGTCTTTTAACAATAGTGGCAGTTGTTTCTGGGTCAAGAGCTAGTGCATCAAAATCAGGAATAGGAAGTGATTTTTTACGCCTAAATTTTTTAATATCCTTAAGGTACATTTGGTTTGCCATCGCGCCAAAAAATACTACTTTTTGGTTTATCAATGAATCACGAACAATATAAAATACTTTTTTTTCTATTCCTTCTGATAATTTTTTTTCAGAGTCAAACATACGCTGAATTTCCATGTAATCACAGTCTTTTCCACGCAAAGGGTATGTTTTATTGAGCAATGTAAGTCTCTTAAGTACTTTTTCCCATCTACTAGCGTCACCTTGAGGTCTTGAAAGTTCTAAATACATGAGCATTCTTAAATAGTTAGGTGGGCTATAATAAATACCGGCTTTTGTGATTGCTTTTTTATGTATTTTCTTATATAAATCTTTTGGAACGAATGATATATCTGCAACTGGAATAAAATTTACAAATACTTTAAATGTGCCTGCGTGCATACCAGCCTTTGCTTCAACTTCGGTAAATCCATGTTTATAGAAAATATCAGCTAAATCTTTGGCATCTTGCAATGGTTCTGGAGAGAAGAAATCATAATCAGGAAGTTCGATAGACTTATCATAGAATTGTGCTTCTTCGGGTAATATATTATTTATTGCTGTTCCACCATAGCAAACGCGTTGTGTTTTAACAAGAAATTTCTCTACAATAGAAATAATCTCTTGTACCACTGGATTATTAAGCATTTTACGACCTGATTTTTTCTCAATTTTGTCAACAGCTTGTCGTATAATTGCGAGTTCGCATTCTTCAAATGTTAGTCCTTTTTCACACTTCATTATTAATATAATGTGGGAAAAAAATTAAATAGTACTTTTATACATTGGCAAATCAATTTGTTTTTGTTTGTAAGATACTTGTGGATTTTGAGGCGTTGGGGCAGAAGTTGTAACAACTTTGTATCGTAAGTCATCTGGTTTAAGTACAAAAGCAGTTTTTGCATCATCAAACTTGTTTAAATAAAACATCATATTTGAGTCATCATTAGCATAATTCATACAAACCATTTGACATCCATAAGAAAAATGTAATTGACAGGGTAGATTATTATTGAGGGCACTTAAATCTGGCATAGATAAAGTCATGTTTTTCTTATTATATTCTTTTAATCCATCAGGATCATGAGTATATTGTACATCGTAATTTCTATATTCTGATAAGAAAGGTGAACCAGATGACATATTAATTAATTCTTCAAAATCAGTTTCTCTAAAATTATTTGTCTCTTGATCACATATAATAATAATTTTATTGCGCAAATTTAGTATAGGTTCTGCTGCCATATTCTTACTACCACCGTTAACACCAGGCCTTCCTTCATAGCCATATGACGGATCAAGCAGTCTAGTGCCACACCAATCTCTCACATATTTAGTTAACTTTTTATAGAATAATCGAGGATTTACTTTACTTTTTACCCTAAAATGAATAAATAAAGGATCTGTTGGATTTGGTGTAGGTAAAGAAAATGCATATTTATTTATAGTACTTAAAATGCCTTCATTTCCACCAACAGGAACACTATTATATGTTCCTTTTATATTATCAGAATCAGTCGGACCTGCTCCTACTACCGGTTCACCGTCTACTTGATACAAAGCAAAATCTAAAACTCTTGCACCTTGATGAATAACTTCACGAAGTGGTACTAAATCTACATAACCATCTTGAAAATCACCGGCACAGCAACTGTTATAACTGCTTGCAATATAATAATCTCTAAGATGACCTGTTCCATTAACAGCATCTACCTTGTATTTGGCATCTGCAGAATTAATATTTCCAATCACTGTAGCTTTATTGTTATATACAGATTCCATTGCATAATTATCATTGGCTTTTTTATTAATTTGACGTCTATAATACCATGTTAGAAAAAGCATCAATAAAATAATACCGACCCATAGGTATCTTGTTGCCATCTTTGCAATAGCTTTTTGAGCTTTTAATAACACTTCTTGTGGGTTTTTCATGAATTGATCAGTTGTATCTTGTATACCTTTTACAATATCTGGTGCATCTGGTGGTGGTAATGGCATTGATATATATATAATATACTTTATATTTATTTGTTATCCTAAATGAAGATTTATAATGATTAACACATTCTTATAGTTAAAATAATTATATTATATTATTTTAAGATGCCTGGAGGATTATTAAATATTGCCGCTTATGGTGCTGAAAATATAATATTAACAGGGAACCCAACTAAAACTTTTTTTAATGCTACATATAAAAAATACACTAATTTTGGTCTTCAACGTTTTAGAATAGATTACGAGGGCCAAAGAACACTAAATTTTAATAGTGAAACAGAGATGAATTTCAAAATCCCAAGATATGCTGAATTATTATGGGATACGTATTTGGTTGTTAATTTACCTGATATTTGGAGTCCATTGTTTTGGACTACCGATGTAAGTGGTTGTATGACTCCATATGAATTCCAATGGATAGATAAGTTGGGGGCAATGATGATAAATGAAATAACAGTTTATTCAGGTGCTAATATACTATCTAGATATTCAGGGGAATATATAGAAGCCGCGATTCAAAGAGATGATGGAGGGAAAAGAATACTCTGGGACAGGATGATTGGTGCAAGAAATCAATTCACAGACCCAGCCAATGCGTTTCAAAATGGTGGATTTTATCCCAATGCTAATTTCTTATCTGCAGCAACAACTCCAACTGGTTTTTCAGGTTCTGATGTTCAACCATCTATTAAAGGTCGTCGTTTATATATACCTTTAGAGGCTTGGTTTACATATGGTGGTGGTAAAACAGCTCTACCTTTGGTAGCCTTACAATATCAAGAGATAAATATTCGAATTAGATTACGATCTATAAAAGAATTATATACAATTCTGGATGTTGCTGGCACTATCACCCCTGTATCCACTGTTACAGGTAAAGGTCAAAGAAAAGCACCGAATGCAGCAAGTGCTGTAGATCAACTTTATTGGTTTTTACAACCGCCACAAGATCCTTCTGGGATAACAATTCCTGCTATAACCCCGGAAAATATTACGGGAATGAACAGATATATTAAGAAAAATAATTGGGATGCAGATATACATCTAATGTCAACGTATGTATTTTTAAGTCAAGATGAAAGAAGGGTTTTTGCTGCTAATACACACACATATCTAGTAAGAGAAACATTTCAACATGATTTCTTAAATATTGCAGGATCTAGACGAGTTGATATTCCTTGCAGAGATATGGTGCCTAGTTTCTTATTTCGATTCAGAAGAAGTGATGCAAATGAGCGAAACGCATGGTCTAATTATAGTAATTGGCCTTTCGAAGGGATTCAAGCAGTTCAACCAGTAGATATGTCTAATGATTGCACTAATCCAACCCTTGGGTTCGTAAATCCATTTTTATTTAAACAAACAAGCCCATTGGTTGATTCTAGCAACTTACAAAATATTCTATTAGATATGGGCATTCTGTTAGGTTCTGAATATAGAGAAAACATACTTGAAGAGGGAGTTTATAATCTTGTAGAAAAGTGGATAAGAACAGATGGTATAGCAAAAAATGGTTTATATGCTTATAATTTTTCAGTACGAACTAATAGAGATAATTATCAACCATCAGGAGCCCAAAATATGAATAAATGGCAATATGTTACTTTTGAATTTAATACAATACAGCCTCCACTCGACCCTTCCAATAATAACGTGGAAGTGTTGTGTGATCCTTCAGGAGGAATTATTGGTGTGAGAAAAGATACCTGGAGATTAAATAAATGGAACTTTGATTTACGCATATGGGAGGAGCGATACAATATGATTGTTATAGAAAACGGTAGTATAGGATTATTAATCGCACGTTAATATGTTTGATAAATTTTTGTAATATTATATTAAATGAATAAAAATAAAATTATTAATTTAATCAAATCCCACGGTATTATTTCATCCATGATGACAAAATACCAAATATTTGGAGTTATTTACTATTTAGATAAAATATTAAATACAAATTTAGAAGGTGATATTGTAGAATTAGGATGTAATATAGGCACAACTAGTTTATATATACGGAAAATTATGGATATATATAATAGTAATAAAGAATTTCATGTATATGATTCTTGGGAAGGATTACCTGAAAAATTGTCAGAGGATACTGATATGACCAACAAATATAATATTTATTTTCAAAAAGGTTCATGTGCAACAAGTAAATATAAATTTATTAATGTTTTTAAAAAGATCGGCTTAACAATGCCGACCATTCATTCTGGCTGGTTTAAAGAAATAAGTGATCATAAATATCCTGAAAAGATATGTTTTGCTTTTTTGGATGGAGACTTTTATTCTTCAATAACGGATTCATTAAATAAAATATATCATAAAATGGTAAAAGGAGGCATTATAATTATTGATGATTGTGGGAATAACTTTCTACCCGGTTGTAAAAAAGCGGTGGAAGATTTTTTAGAAGATAAAGAAGAAAAATTAGAATTAACAGGATATCCAAATAAACAATATGAATTTGGAGAGATGCTTTGTGGTGGAATAATAATAAAATTATAATATTAAAGTTGATTTTATAAAGAATTAGATTCTTAAAACGTTAACTAATTATACAATTATAGCATCTACCTTTTTGTGGTTTTAGTTTTATATTTTTAGTTGCTGTAATAGGTGTATACATGCTAGATTGCATTGTTCCTTCAACTAATACATCTCTTATATTTTTTAATTTAGTTTTCCATTTATTCTCCGGTCGCGGAGTTAATGGGATATCAACAAATATTGAATCATCATAATATCGTCCTGTTACTTTTCTAAATACTGGGGACTTCAAACTTTTTTCAATATCGCATTTATCATTCATATATTAATGATAAATACTTTAAAATATATCCCAAATTGAATTGTAAGGTTTTGGTTTTTTATTCGGATTTCTTGGTTTATAATTAGTTGAATATGCAGTAGGCGCTCCGGAAACGGATGGTACAGTACTATTAATGGAATTAGTAGCATCTGCACCTGGTCTATTGTCTGTCATCATTCCTGTTGTAGGACAATTTGCAGTTTGTATAGGTTGTGTACTTGTATTAATTGCGCAAGCTGTGCCTGAAATGGATGATTCAGTTCTACTATTTTGAATTTGATGAACTTTCTTCATTAATGCCAATTCATCGTTCATAGTTGTTGTAACAGAGGTTGGTATATTTTTCATACAATTTTGAGTGATAGATGCTAAATGAACACGCCATAATAATCTACCCAATACTTCTGCTTCCGAATCCATTACTAGTGGAGTTCTAATGCCTTTTTTAATGGATTCTTCATTTAAAAATTTTCTTCCAGCGTGTTCATAATTTGTTTGAGACAAATTCAATTTGGATACGTTTCTAGGAAACCATTGTCCATAGGTAGATGAATGCGCAGAATTATTATGAATAGCTAAAACATCACACGTCGCAGTTTTGACCGCAGATGGTGTAGAAATTGATCCTCCCGCCTGATTATATGCATCGGCTGTATCAGCATCTAATGTGCCGTCTGGTGTACCTACTGTTCTTGTACCACCAGCTACATTGCTAGCAGCGATTTTTTGGACGTTTTCATCTTGGCCTATATAATTTCCATTTTTGTCCCATAACCCAGTTATTTTAAATGCCCCACAATTGGAACATTGTTGATCATATTGACAACCCTTGCCTGTACATTCATAAGGACATTTTTTATAATAATTACCACTCGCATCTTTTTCAAGAGAATTGCAATTACCGGTTAATTCAGTTGGAGCTGTGCATCCATTAGGACAAATCATGGATTTAACTGCTGGTGTAGGTGCTTGTGTAAGGTTGGTATTCTCTAAACCTTCTCTCCATTTTCTATTTAATAATCTGTATATTGTTAATAGTAAATTTACAGCTACGAATAATATCATTAAGCTAACGAATATTTTTACAAAATTCATAATATATATATACCAATAGATAAATATATAATTAATATCAGATGTACTATTTTGGCTTTATACACCCTAAATAATATAAATTAAAATTTTTGATTGATGAATGTAAGAGATTAATTAGATAAATTTTTAAATAAACAGTATTTAGCATTCTATTGTACTAGGTGATTATGTTACTTATAATTTTATTGTTCATAGCAATAATTTAATATAATAAGAATGTATATGACAGATATTAATACCACATTAAGAGGGAATCAAGAACAAACAGAAGATCCCAAAAAACCAAATGTAATAGCAAAGAAAATTTTCACGGGGTTATTTTTAATTATTTTAGCAGTAGCCACTTTTACGCTAAGTTCCTGGCAATTGCCAGTTATTATCGAAACTGTAAATTGTATGTATAAAAACAGTCCAGATAAACCATGTCCTTATCCTACAAATGAAAATGCACCGCCTTATAATTCTAGAAAAGGACAATTTGATATGGATCCATTTCAAGCTTTCCTTAATATTATTATGAGTACACTAAGTGGTGGATTAATAGGATTATCTAGAGGCGTTAAATGTTGTCCAAAAATGCAAACAGCAACAGCAATCCCTGTGGCTCAACCTATTTATAAAGGCGGGATGAAAGGTGGAAATATGGCAAATGAACTGACGAAATTTAACTTACAAATTGGTGGTACTGGATGGAAACCTTTTGATATATATAGTAATAATATAGGATGGCCATATGATGAAGTCAAAAAAGACTTTCCATTCGGATTTAATTATTGGCTGGGGTCATCTCAAATAAAATCGTGGTCGATCCCTAGACAAGTTGTACAAGGTATATTCTTATTTTTAGCCAATCTAATGAATCCTGAAATGGGCGATACTGTATCTTGGTTTATGAAATTTGTAATTACATTATTTATCCCTGTTATATTTGCCACTATGTTATCATTATCTTGGGTCATTAGTATAATTGCCACAATATGGGGTGGATTTTTGCAACATATTTTCACAGGAAATTTTGCTGGGTGTGTATGGGGATTCTTTTGCACATGGGCACTCGTTATTTATAATATATTCGTCCAACATACAGAATTATTAGGATCATTTTTCGTAATTCCGGCACTTAGAAATGGTAATCGCTGGGTTAAAGCAAATTGGCTATCAATGAAAAATGGTGGATATAGAGAAATTATATTAGGTAGTGCTTTCATCTCATTTATTGGCGTGGTACTATATGCATTTGCCCCTTTATTATCTCAATAATTACTTTATCAATTCTATAATTTTATTAAATGTTTTTGATAAATACTTAATAAATTAACAATAAATAATTTAATATGGGTAAAAAAAATAGAAAGAAAAAAAAGGTATCAGCCAATGGTAAACCGTTTGTTAGTATTTGTACTCCAACATACAACAGGAGACGGTTTATTCCTTTTATAATCAAATGTTTTCAAGCACAGACTTATCCTGCTGAATTAATGGAATGGATTGTTGTTGACGACGGTACTGATCCAGTTGGCGATTTATTTGAAGGAGTAAAATGTGTTAAATATTTCTACCAAGAGGAAAAAATGAAATTGGGAAAAAAGAGAAATTACATGCATTCAAAAGCAAAAGGTAGTATTATTGTATATATGGATGATGATGATTATTATCCTCCTGACAGAGTAAATCATGTCGTAAATCGATTACGTTCTCAACCTAAAGCTGATGCGTGTGGTAGTAGTGCTATCTATATTTATTTTCATAAACAAAAAGAGATATATTTATTTGGTCCTTATGGTCCTAATCACGCCACGGCGGGTACTTTCGGTTTTTGGCGACGATTACTAAAAGAAACATCTTATGAAGATGATGCTGAAATGGCAGAGGAAAAACATTTTCTTAAAAACTACACTATACCTTTTGTTCAATTGAATCCCATGAAAAGTATTTTAGTTTTTGCACATGATGCTAATACATTTGATAAATCGCGTTTGTTAGAAAACCCTAATCCAAAATTTGTTAAAAGAACAAAGTTAACCCCTAAAAATTTTATTAAAGATAAAGAAATGGTTAAATTTTATACAGAACAATAAAATCTGTTACTATAATATAATGAAAATATCTCAATGTGCTAAAAATTTCCTCAAATATTTTTTAATTTTTGTTATAGTATTTAATCTAGTTAGTTATGTATTATCATTAATAAGAAATGGCGCTACAAAGGAAGGTTTTAAAGGAAGAAAATCATTGCTTTTATTACACATGGAAGGGTGTCCACATTGTGTTAAGTTAATGCCTGAATGGGATAAATTTACCCAGATGAATAATACAGCTATCATAACAAAAGCAGTGGAAAAAGATGATGATCGTGCATTAGTGAAAAGGTATGGAGTGGAAGGATTTCCAACTATATTATTATTAGATTCCAATGGTAAGAAATTAGATACATATAGTGGAGATAGAAATGCACAAGGTCTTTTAGCTTATTGTCAACAAAATAGTTAATCTGACAATGTATACGAATCTAGATATCGGTATATCCTATTAATATCTAGTTTATTAATATTATAATTTTCATTATCAAATAATTCATATATTTCCTCTATTGAATAATTATTTCGCAAATTAATAAAAAAAGAAAACATATCTTTTTTATCCATATTTAATTGATTACATAAATTTTGTATAAATAACATATTGTTATACTCAGTTGAATATTTGGTCAAAACTTTAGTAAATCTCACGTCTGGTGGGTTGAATACTTGAGGGTTTGGTCCGTATTTCTCATGATATATTTTGTTATTGTAAAATGTTTTAATTAAAGAGCTCATTTCATTAAAGATCCAAATTTGCTTTTGAAATGTTATTCTATCAATATAATCAGCAAAACATATATTTTTAAGAATTTTTATATAAAATGGAATACTTTCTTTCTTATCTGTAGCTTCAATAACATCAATAATATTTTCATGAAACAACAGTCCAACGCTTGTTCTATCTGTTTCATTCATTATAATAATATGATCATTAATGGAATATTTATGATTTAATAATTTCTTTGTTATTACTTTTGTATCTTCATTGTAAGCTTTGGGTTGAAATAGATTATGAATTAATTTATTCTTAAGTATACTTTGTTGATTGGTATAGATATCAAATGTGGATTTTAATTTTCTAAGATCACCTTGAATAAATAAGGTAATATTACTCAGTAAACACGGTTCTAATTTCGGCATTAGTAATTTCACTATAGTTGCAACCTGTTCAGTAGTGGGTGTTTTAAGTTCAATAGGTACACAAACTTTCATCATTTCTTTAATTTTCTTGTCGATATGATAATTTCCTATGCATATGATTGGGATCATAGTTATATCTTCTTTTTTTTGTTTCTTTGTTTTTTTAGGACGAATCAGTTTAATAAGTGAATTAATACCCCCTTTATCTCCACTATTCATTCCATCAATTTCATCCATTATAATAGCTAATTTTTTTGTTTCTTTTTTAAATAAACTAAGGATATTAGTATCTGACATATTATGTTTAGTAATAGTATCAATTACCGTTTTATTTCTAAAATCACCTGCATCAAAAAGGATAACATCATAGTTTAATTTTTTTAATATATCTTTTACAAACCAAGTTTTTCCAGAACCTGGACTACCATATATATAGATACCACGTCGTGTTTGCATCAAATGTTTTTCCAATTCAAATTTAGTTAATATATCTTGCAATTGTTTTTCATTATCCACTCTATTTAAAATTGTATTCATATTTAATTGCTCCATGATATAATTTTACTTCTGATTTTTTTATATGGCTTTCTACTCAAATACTTCTTTGCTTCAAAATCTTTGGGATTTAAACGAGCCTATCACAAGTATATCTGGGAGCATTGGTTAATTTCATATTTTTTGATGAAATTAATTAACAATATCGTTGACCTGTTTTATTATTTTGCACATTAGTAATACCATCCCATGTGAGACCACAATTTTTGGCTGCTTTACAATTAGCAGTAATACTTGCTACGTCGGAGCCTCCTACAGGAGTAAAAACGCTGCTACAAGTTCCTAAATTCTTAGGGTTGGTACAAGTTAATGTTCCATTAGATATGTGAGCTTTTAAATAATCAGGACATTTACCAGTCTCCGGAGGGAATTTAGCAGTTAATGTAGCCGACTTAATAAGTAATCCAATCACAACAAGAGATATAATAAGTAAAACTACAGCTATCACTAATACTGTTTTTTGGAAAGTCATTATATAAAATTAGTATATATTTTTTTCTTATTAAATATAAAATGCAAACAAATGGCCGAGTTGATATACTAAATTATAATCCAGGTGATAGATTTAGTTTACATGATAAAATTCCCACAGGCAAATCTACTGGATATCGTGCTGCACTTACTGGAAATTGGAACGATAATTTATTATCCAATACTTTTTTCAGCGCTGATAATATTAGAATCATTCAAAATGGTCTAAAAGCCGGAGTATATAACTTATCAAATGGACGTTTTTTAATAGGCGATCAAGATGAAGATACACTAAAAATAATTATGAGAAGCATATTTCTTCAAAGTGCAACGAATCTACCTAATCAAATTAGAGAACAAGTTACAGCCCTAAATAAATTAGTTCTTGATTATGCTGTGCCGCAAATTTTCGGCGAAGCCCAAGGCTATATTAAATATAAAAATGATGTCAGTACATTAGTAGTACCCATCGAAAGACCAACCTCTACATATACTAATACAACATTGGAGCTTAAACCGTGGTTTTAAATTGATTTTATTTTATTAAATTAAATATAATCAATATTCACCATGCTCGAAGAACAATTTAGAGGATATATAATTAAAGTCGGAAAAGATGAAAATGAGAATGACGAACTTATTACTAAAGCTTCTCCAGAAGATTACTGGCTACATCTTTCAAATGTCCCTTCTCCACACTGCATAATTATTAATCCTTCTGGAAAAAGAATCCATAATAAAATTGTAAAACATGCCGCTTATTTAACAAAAAAGCATTCAAAATATGCAAGTATATTAAAAATAGATATTGATGTTACACGTATTAAATTCATTAAAAAAACCAATAAAAAAGGTTTAGTTACTGTCGCAAATGTAATTAGAACTATAAATATTTAAATTTTGCACTTAATGATTAGAATTGTATTGCTCCATTTCCACTTCATATCTTTCCTTATCTGTCTTGCTTTTATCTTCGTAAATTTTGCGTTTATTATCAGATAATGCCTTCCAATCCCTTCCTAGAGCCTTGGCAATATCACCCAATACAAGCTTTGTATTATTTTTACTCATCTTTTTCATTATAGCAGGGCGAGCATCCTGACAGAAGTACAAATAACCAGATGTTGGGCGCTTTGGTCGCTCTGGGTCCTTCATAGGTTTAATCTTTAATGGATCTCCCAAAAGAGAAGTCGTCAACTCTGCAATTTTATCATGTTGACCCAATTTAATACATACAGTCGCAATCATATTTTTCTGAGACTGATACCAAATATGGTTTAGAGAAACGGTGTCGTTATGAAAAGGTAAATGTGCCATTTTTATACATATCTATCTAATTAACATCTAAGTCAATTTTTTATTATTACTCTTTTAATCTTTTTAAGTTTCTTTTTCTTCGTGGCCACACCTGCTGCTCTGCGAATTCTTGCGTTTCTATAAATATTGTATTGTTGTGATAATTCATCCAATTCTTCTAACCACATTTCTTCAATACTTTTCTTTTTTAAGATTTCCAGTGCGACTTCTTTATTACCACACTCAGATAATAATTTTGCTACATTTTCCTCCTCCACACTATCAATGGGCATCGTTCGCAAATATTTATATTCATCATCATCATCAATAACATCATAATTTTTGCTTTTAAGAAGTGCTATGACCTCTTGTTTTTTCTTTTTCCTTAAGACTATAGTTGGTGGTTCTACAATTTGTTCTTGAATAAATTTTGCTCTGTTAGATAATTTAATTAATTGTTGATGAAGGACTTGTATTTGATGTGTTTTTCTTTTAATATATAATGCTTTTCTATTTATAAAATAGGTTTCAATAATTTCATAAACTGTGCAAAATTTCTTCAATTGTTGCCCAGAATCAAACAAATTCATATTTGTTGTTGTACGCGTAGTATAAAGACCCAATACTTTTTCTAATTGATTGCAACCATAATCGCTTTTTTTAGGTAATAATCTTTGCATTACGCCTGGTATTAATTTAAGCTTAATATCAACTTCTGTATCCGTACTCATATCAGTATAATTTTTAAGAATTGGTTTCTTCTTCGATTTCTTAGAAGAATCTTCAATGATCGATTCCAAGAATTTTTTATAATCATCTGTCCAAACACCAATGGGTAATTCTGTAATGTGGATTTTATCAACGCCAATAATTTTATATACACCCTTTATCAAATATTTCTTATATATTTTACTCACATCCATTGCATCTTTGATATCACAAATTTTAGTTATAGTTCCTTTGAATCCTTCATAATAAGGCGTGATTTTTGGTGATGAACTGTCTGATTTATTTAATTTCCATTGTAAATATTTAATAATTTGTACAGGATTATAACATAATCCTTCATAACTAAAACCTGTACCAATTCCTTTTCCACCATTCACCAATACCATAGGTATAATAGGTGCATAAAAGTCTGGTTGTACGGGAGTACCATCATCATCCAGATAATTCAAAACAGGCAGGTCTGATTCTTTGTAAATATATTTTGTAATTGGATTTAACATTGTAAATATATATCTTTCCGATGCGTGATCTTTACCACCCTGTAATCTTGTACCAAATTGACCAAGTGGTAAAAGTTCGTTAATATTATTACTACCAACGTATTCTTGTCCCATCCCAACAATCGCCTCAACTAATGATTTTTCGCCATGGTGATAAGCAGAATGTTCACTAACATATCCACTAAATTGTGCAACTTTTACTTCTTTTACTAGATTTCTTTTAAATGCAGCAAACAAGATTTTTCGAGTGCTAATTTTTTTTCCATCCATAACATTTGGAATAGATCGATCACAATCATATTTTGAGAAGTGAATCAATTCATTATCAATAAACTCTTCATATGAAATGTGCGCTTGATCAGGATCTAAAACCGCATCTTGATCATATGTACCTAACCAATCTTTTCTATCATCCGCTCGCTTCTTATTAAAAGCCATATCAATAGAATTATCGCACGGTTGACCATTGTGTTTAAAGTATACAATTTTCTTATCAGCAAAATATTCTTTGAACTCTTTGGCTGTACTCGTACCAAGACCCTTGAAATATTTGATTTTCCATCCTTTACCATTATTATTAGCTTCTTTCCATTCTCTATATTTCGCTTCATTGTAAAAGCTTAATTCATTATTTCCCTTCTTAGCTTTAATGATTGGGGTATTCATAAATCCTAGGAAATTTTTCAATTCAAGCAATTCGCGCCATTGTGAATGAAACAAATTCACACATAAACCCTTGATATGCGAACCGTCAAGGTCCTGATCAGTCATAAAGAGAACATGTCCATATCTTAAGAATTTCTTTGCACTTTCTGAATCATAGGATTTATTTGTTTCCAATCCCACAATTTTTTTTATATTGGCAATTTCAGCATTATCATTTACTCTGCTTTGCAACATATCTTTTGTATTCATTAATTTCCCTTTCAATGGAAATACACCAAAACAAGTTCTATCTTCTTTAGATAATCCCGATACAATTCCTGCTTTGGCCGAATCTCCCTCGCATAAAATTAATGTACATTTATTCGACCTTGAAGTACCAGCCCAATTCGCATCAATTAGTTTAGGAATGTTTCTAATTGATTTTGATTTTCTACCATCGGTTTTCTTTGCTGCTTTTTGGTCTTTGATTTCTGTCAAACTAATTGCTGTCTCCATAACACCCATTTTTATTACCTTATCAATAAATTTTGTACTGATATCGCACTTTGAACCAAATTTAGATGTCGGTGTATTCATATAATCTTTTGTTTGACTATCAAATGAAGGGTTTTCAATAACACAATTCACAAACAACATAAGTTGTTCTTTAATAGTTGTAGCCTTGACTTTAATTTTCTTTTTCTTTTCAATGAATGCTATGATCTTTCTAACCAATTGATTTAATACATACTCAACATGTTTACCACCTTTTCCAGTATAAACACCGTTGACAAAAGACACTTGGGTAAATTCATCAACAGGTGATAAACATACTGCATATTCCCAACGTGCATTGGATGTTTCAAATACTCTTTTCGTCTCTGATTTTTCACCAATATGCAAATTAATATATTGTTCTAAAGAACGAACTGGTACCATTTGATGGTTAAATCTTACTTTTACAGACTTATCTGTTACTGCTGCAATATCAAATGTCCTCTTTTTGAATAAATTAAACATATCATCGGTTATACCATCCGCACCAAATCGCTCATAATCAGGTAAGAATGATATCTTAACATATGGTTTAGTAATAGTCGCTTTTGTAATTTTTGGTTTTTCTAGAATATCCAAATTATTTTTGAATTCTTGAACATACTTCTTTTTTCTAATATGGTCCACTGTTTCAATCTTTGCCCATTTAGAATAAATGAATATCAACTTAACACCAAAACCATTCTTACCCCCTACAATTTTCTTTTCGGATTTTTTATAATTGGTTGAAGTCATCAAGTGACCAAATATCATTTCCGGAATCCAAATTTTATGTTCTGGATGCTTCGCAATATCAATACCATTACCATCATTCATTAATGTAATAATACCTGTTTCTTTATTGACAGCAACATCAATCATTGTAACAGGTATTATATTTTTTTGCTTATCTCTAATTTTTTCGCGCAATCTCACAAAATGATCTCTACAATTTACAATTCCTTCATCAAATATTTTATACAATCCTGGTGTCCAAGTATAATTATGAAATGTTAATTGACCTTCATTATTAAATGACCAATTCTTAACATTATCTGGTTCAATCGCACCGACATATGTGTCGGGTGCATCTTTGATATGTTCTTTTTGAGTTTTCTTTTGATAAGTAGTAGACAACTCGGTATTTCCGATTGCAGCCATTATATTATAATGATAATATGTCCTTTTTATATTATTTCAATTTTTAATTCGAAGTTAATATCCAATGAATTCCAATACCCAATCCCACCATCCTTGCATTGATTTTTTTTTTAAAAGATTTCTTCTTCGCAACCATGCTTCATTGAGTAATCTTTCCAATTCTCTCACCTCATCTTGAGCTTCCATCAATTCATCTCTCTTGATTATGAACATTATATATAAAGGTTTATTTTTTTCGACTTCTATTTTTTTTCTTTTTTTTCTTACGGCGACGTGTTCTCTTCTTTCTTCTTTTTTGTTTATTTCCACCAAGATGGTATCCCTTATGGGATAAGGGATATGTGTCGGATGGTGGTGGAGGTAGTTCATCTATACATCCAATATTACTAAAAGTATATAATTGACCATATCTCCCTTTCATTGCATCCTTTGCCATATTACAATTTTCTCTAAAAATTTTAGTTTCTAGCACAGACTCAATATGCCAGTCTTGTTTTAATGATGTAAACGGCAAGCAAAAATTACCTATATATTGAATAACTTCCTTAGAAGTCATCCCGGAATTCCAAATTTTTTTTCTACGATCTCCTGGATTTTTTAATTGATCTACGATTTGAGAACGATGATATAAACCATGGTGCATTAAAAATTCAAACAATCCTAAATCTAGTGGTTTATCTTCACCATCTCTAACACAATTGTTACTAAATGTCGGTACAATATAGCCAACATCTCTCGTAAAAGATTGGTCATATGCTTGTTTTATTGAATTAGACGAATCTGGATTTTCGTTCGCTTTTTTAATTTCTGACTCCGCGCCTCCTTTAACAACCCCATAATGAGTGGCTTTAGGCATAAAGTTTTTCATCAAGTAAACAAGTCTTCCAATATGATATAAATTAGAAACACTAACTATTGTTTTACCAGCAAAGGTTTTTTTTGGAATGTTTTCATTTACATTAGCCTGCAAAGATAAATACTTTGCCATTACTGCATTTCCAACAGTATCTAAAGCTGCTGTATCTACGGAAATTTTGCACGAGTCAATCAATTTTTGTGTAACGTTTCCCAATGTAAACTTCATCAAAAAATTTTTTAAAATATATTCAGCTTCTGTTTTTGCTTCTTCTTTTGTTCCTTCTTTTATCCAATTTTTGGCATTTCCACCAGGCAATGACCAACCTCCTCTTCCTGATATAATAATATGTCTATTTTTCTCGGAATTTGGGTGAGCTTTTCCAACATCACTTAAATAGTCCATCATAATATCTAATCTAGAGTCGCATTCATCTAAAGGTCCTCCTACTATAAGTAGTATATCAAAATCAGGTACAAATTGATTTTCTTCTTCTTCTTCTTCTTCAACTAATTCAATTGAGTCCATTTCGCCTTTTACATAAGCTAATTGCGTTGGTCCAGAAGCTGCCCCAGACCATTTTTGCATTAATCCTTTTTTCCATTCTAGAATATTATTTCTTGCTATCTCTGCGGCGGGTAAAATTTCTTGTAGTTCTGAAAAATTCTCACTAAACAAATTAACAATGTTTTTTAATTTTTGTTGGGGCGGAGGGATAGGAGTACCGGTTGAAAGTAATGAATTTAAAAAACTTAATAATAATGCATATTTTAATTCCCATTTGTTACATCCGTTTAAAAGCACCGGTATAGCTTTTAATTTAACAATAAATTCATTAATGTTACATATATCTTTTGTTAACCATTCAAAACATATATCATTTGATGTTGACATTATATATATTTTTAAAAATATTAAATATTTAGGATAAATCGCGTTCAAACTTTTTTCTAATGTCAATATATAATGGTAAAAAGACATTCTAAAGGATCTGATGGCAAATATCACATTGACGGAAAGAAATTTGACCAGTTAGTAGGTTCTCGTGCCCAAGTATTCCATGGGTCTGCATATAAAACAACATCATCTGCTGTTAAACCCAAAGGAGATGCTCTTTCTAGAAAACATCTTAAAAAAAATAAACATGGACGTATTGTTTCTGTTGCTAAAAGTGCAAAAGGACCTATGATGTTGAAAAGACTTCATAACAAAGGTTATTTCACTCGCAAAGGACACTTTGGCACTGTTAAAAAAACTTCCAAAGGACGTAGTTCTCGTAAACATCCACACAAAGGACAACGTTCCCGCACTCGCAAAGGACGCAAAGATTTCGTTACACACAAAGGAGACAAATACTACAATCGTCGTGGGCACAGACAACGTGGAAAATATGGTCGTCGCCCATACACCAAGAGAGGCCGTCGTAGGCGCACTGGAGTTAAAAGAGTGACCATCCATGAAAAACGTAGTCGCAGAACCGGTCGTTTTTCAAGAGGAGGCAAATAATTTAAAACTCTGACCAATATTTTTTCAATAATTGATTATCTTTAATGTATTCCGAAGGAATTATCTTCGAAATGTATTTCTCAAAATATTTCTTACTTACTGTCCTTTTGGAAGTAGTATCTAATATTCTTTTGCAGTAATCTTTGTACAATTTGTAGATTGATATATCCTCTTCTTGGCAGAAATCATAGTCTACCTTTAGCTGATTTATTATATCTTCCATTTCTGCCTGTTTATCCCATAAATTACATTTTATAGACGTTATAAATTTACCCGTTATTGGTGAACCTGTAAAATGTTCTATTAAAAAATGCATTTTCTCTTCATTAATACCATCTACTTTGGCATTTTTTTCAAGCATCCATTTTAAATATAATGACCATAATTCACTAATTTCAAATTCATCATCTCCTTCTATTATGGTTTCCTTCCAGAAACTTTGAAATGTTTTTACATATGATAATTTGGAACTGGTTATTGTAGAATACAAATCTAAACTTTCATTGTAATTTAGTTGAGCGCTTAATGCTGTTTTTAGATTTTTAATGTATACAGGCATTATGGGAAATTGACATTCTGAACGAATAAAACTCTTCCATAAATAATACATTTCGACCCATTTAATCTCTCCAGAATCGGTAGATGGTTCTAACCATTCCGATATGAATTTATTAATTAATATTTCACTATTCGTTTTTGACAAATAACTAATGGAATGAATTGCTTCTGTATTCTGACAATGTGATTCAATATAATTATTAGCACTTTGAAATTGATGCGAATAATGACAGGCTACCGCTATTATATCTAGTATATGAGATTTTAAGAAACTATCCCAACAAGAACGTATTTTAACTGAATCATTAAAACTAATTATTTTGCAATCTTTAAAAGTTTGGTTATGATATTTAAATTTAATAGTATTTATAGGTAAACATTGGGTACCTAATATACATTGAATATGATCTTGTAAACACGTTAAAAAATCTTTGCTTTCTAATCTCGCAAATTGGCAAATTTGAGTAGATTTTTTAAAAATATTATCACCCAATAAAGTTAAAAAATATTTAGATTCAGACTTAGAACGAAATAAGATAGGTGTTAAATGTTGAATAATATATTGAATAGTACAGGATTCTGGAATACTTGTTAACAAACTTTTCTCTTCTTTTATTTTTTTAATTACTAAATTTTTGATTTTATGTTTCCACGGAATTAAATGCGATTTTGTTGAAATATCAGAAAGTAAAATATGCCAAATAGTATCTTCATTTATTAAAACATACTTCTCTCCATTATAGAAAATAAAAAGGTCTGATTGTGGGATATAAAAGTATTGTTGCTCAGGATTGTTTAAAAATTTGTCGATATAAATGGTACTTTGTTTTTCTAGATTATGTTTTCTGTTGATTCTTTCTACAAACAAATCTAATGCATGAGGTAATTGTTTATTCATATATTCTTCCATTTTACTTAATACATCTGGGTGGTCCTTATATTTTGTATGAAGTTCATTAATACTATCAATCATATTTGGTAAACTCATATATCTAATATTAGTTATTATGAGTTTAAGTAAATTATCATTTAACCATTTGTTTATAAGACAAATAAGTAGTTAAAGATTCATGTTAAAAAATTAGTATATGACCGAAAGTAATGTGCTTGAAATAAAAACAGTTCAAATTGCACCGTTTAGGACATTAATGACTGCATTGAAAGACATATTATTAGAAACTAATATTGTATTTAAACCGGATGGTATTAGAATTGTAAATATGGATAAATCTCATACTATCTTGGCGCATTTATTTTTAGATGCAGAAAAATTCGAACATTACTATTGTAAATATCCCAAAATAATTATTGGAGTAAATATGTTCCATCTATTCAAACTTATTAATACCATTGATAATGATGATACTTTAACCATTTATATTGAAGAAAAACAATACAGCGAAGGTGTTGTTGATAATCTTGGATTGAAATTTGAAAATGGCGATATTAAACAATGTAAAATTCAAAAACTTAAACTAATTGAACCCGAGCAGGAAGAGTTACAAGTTCCGGATGTTCCATTTTCATCTATTATTACTTTACCATCAACAGATTTTCAGAAAATTATTCGTGACTTATCTAATATTTCGGAGAGACTAGAAATTAAATCAGTAGGTAGTGAACTAATTTTCAAATGCGAAGGACCTTTTGCTACTGCAGAAATTAGGCGTTCAGAATCAGATGGTAATATGGAATTCTTGCAAAAACAAAAAGCATCTCATGTTATTCAAGGCGAATTCTCGCTTAAAAATCTAGGTTATTTCATCAAGTGTACTAATTTATGCAATACTATTGAGATGTATTTAGAGAATGATCTTCCTCTTATTGTCAAATACTCTGTTGCATCTCTTGGAGAGATTAAATTATGTTTAGCAGCTCTTCCTTCTTGTTAATTATATTATTGATATATATATATAATGGCTACTATAATACCAACAACACCAGCACCAGCAGAAGGAAAGCCACCACCAGTGATGAGTCAGAAAGAGGTAGTGTCCGTTGTATACTCAGAAATGGGACTAGGTTCTCTATCAGAAGCAACCCGTAAATATTTAAGTTGTGTAGACAACTGTCATCGGCGTTATCCTGGTGGACGAAAAGAAGATAAGCCTGTAATGCCCAAAACGTTGAAAGGCAGGAAACAAAGACCGACTTTATCAGGGGACGGTAGAAAACGAAGATTAATGAGGTGGAAAATCCAGAATCAAAATTTAAATACCTGTCTTAAATCGTGTAAAGCCAAATGGTATAATGCGGTGATAGATTTAATTGGAGAAGCAAATTTCCAAATGAATAAGGATGTTTTAAGCCATATCTTAACTATGTTGGTTAAACCGCGTGCGAAAAAAAAGTCTGTTAAAAAAAAGGGGGGAAGAAAAACAAGAAGAAAAACAAGAAGAAAAACAAGAAGAAAAGCAAAAAGAAAAACACGTAGAAAGAAATCTCGTAGAACGCGCGTAAAGAGTGGTGGACAAACAGGATGTATTACAACCGATAACTGTCCTTCTGAATCTCTTGAAGCAGGTAATCATTGGAAATGTGAACAAAAAGAACACGATGAAGGCAAATTTTGTTATCAGGAGGAAACAAAAAGTCGGGATGATTATGAAGTACCACGGAGGAGGCGTCGTCCGTTTACGTTTATTTTGTGATAGTGCTGCAAAAAAGAACGAAAACGCGCCGAAAAAAAGGCACTAAGCGAAAAAGGAAAAAATCACGTAGGAGAGGCAAAAGAAAAAAAAATATTAATAATTAAAGATTTGATATTATTAATATTATATGAAGAAAATCATACCAGACGATGTTGCGAGTTATATCAATATGACGTGTGATATGGCTGAGCGAAATAAAAATGTTGTTTATGAAAATGAATTATTTATTTGTGTAAAAGATGTCAAACATAAGAGTGAAACGGATTATCATTATGTAGCTTGGTGTAAAAAAGATTTAAGATCATTGTTAGATTTGGAGAGAAAGCATCTTAAATATATCAAAAATCTCAAATTAGTTATGTATCATAAATTCGGTTTAATTTATGAAAATACAGAAATGTTTATTCACTTCCCACCGTCGTATTGGCGGTTGCATATACATTTTGTACCCAGGCCACATGTAAGTCATGTATATCACCAGTTGTATTTTATTAATAATATAATCAACTTATTAGAAATAAATGAAGAGTTCTATAGAATGTATGTTATTATAGATAAAGCTAAGTTATAATTATTCGGAGAGATTGATGGCTAAATATGAAATTACCATAGTAAGACCACAAACAGCAATAAGGATAAATGTTGAAAAATAAAAACATTTTTTATTTATACAACTATCCGATGGTTGATGCATATCTCCCTTGCTATAGAATGGTATTCCAAATGTTTCAGTCCAACTGATATTTTCTTTATGTTTATCGAAATCCCAGCATCCGTGTTTTTGATGAGGATGTTGGTTTTCATGATTTAAAATATCCATTGTGTTAGCAAATATATTTCCAGATGTATCATATCGTTGTTTCATCTTTTTCATATAGTTAATATATCTCGTTTTGCTCTTTCTATCCAATGCCCCGAAAGGATCTGTTATTAAATGTGTCAATGTATTTTTATACTCGGGTCTAGCTAATTTTTCATAGCAACATGCCGAGCAGGTTCGTAATCTTAAAGTATCTGCATATGCCATTTCATCGGAAAATAATTGATCAATAATACTAAATGCAGAACGCAACAATAGAATCTTTTCATATCCATAACTTTTTTCAAAATATTCTTGGTCTATCAATTGTTTTAATTTAATGAGATTCGGGTCTGTTAGAGAGACACCATTGTCGATCATGTTATTGTGTTGACACTTAAGAAACTTGATCTGATTAATTCGATCACGTATAAATGTAATATAATGTTTACGCAATCCTTCTATTTTTTTTATAACTGAGAATATATTAATATTATATGCTATTTTATATCGATACCGAATAGCGCGAGGCACAATAAACTGGTTTGTTTCTTTTATTTCTTTAATTTTAGCTTCGATTTCTTCAAGTTGTTTTCTAATTTTTGCACCAACTTCTATCAATTGAAGTTTTTCTCTTTCTTTTACCGTACCCTTTTTATCAAAACCAGTCATATCTGTAAACAATAACAATGAACCTGACGCAAATTCGCATATGGATTGCAACTTATCATATTGATGAGCTGATGTTTTATGGGCCTGGGATTGGGCATCTAATTTTAGATAACTTACTATGGCAAGAAGAAATGATATTCCGGCATTAAGCGATGCTAAAAAAGTTCCTCCCCACTCAGATCCTTTTAAAGCAGCAGCACATACAGATGCACCAGCTGATATAAATATCGATGGGAACATTAAATTATTTAATCTTGTTTGACAATATGATTCTGCTTCCATATAAATAATTTTTTGACCTTTCACATAACTAGCTAAAATATCCATCGCGGAAGAGAAATATTCGTTATAACTATGATAAATCTCACCTAATTCGTATTCGACTTCTTGAAAGCTAACTTTTGCGGAATCAAAACAAAATCTACCATATTTATCCATGGGTTGATTTTCTTCTTGATTTTTATTTTTTTTATATTTTTTAAGAGCATTTAGCATTACTTTATGTCGTTTCATACGACTAGTTTGATGTGTTTTTCTACTAGTAGAAGTAGTTGGAAATAAACCCGTCATTTTAGTTGTCGCTAAAAGCAGATCTGGTTCATTAGATGTTTTTAAATTTTTACTACCACTTACATCTACTGTCGTATCATTGTCTAAATGACTTAAATCCAAATCACTAGTGTCAATAACAGTTGGTGAATCATTAACAGTTGATACATTATTAGATATATCATTAATCTCAATTTCCAGTTGGCTCATAATATAAAAAATGTTATTATATTATGAATATTTACGAAATTCTTTTAGTATCAACTTCAGCACTAATCATATAAATCGAGTTTTCCGTGATAATAATATATTCGGACTCCACTTTATATATTTTAGAAATAGGGCTTGTATATTCATCTTCGCTTTTAACTAATAGCTTCTCTCCAGAATCTCTTACACCAATTAGAACGTCTTTATCTAATGAACCTGTCCAATAATCAAACATAATAGGTTTGTCTTCTACAATAGATAATTTTGCACAATGTTGCAAAGTTGTTTGATGAGGTAATCTATAATTATTTTCCTTTTCTGCTGACACAACACTTTCTTCTGACATTATAACTTAAAGGTCCTTATAATCTTTAAATACTTATTTCATTCAACATAAATAAATTAGTTTTGTGTGTGATTTTAAAATACAGATTTAGTGTATATGACTGATAAATTGATTATTAGTAATACAGATAATTATAACCAAGATTTCGAATTCTCCGATACTAAGACCTATGTAGGAAGATATATTGAACTTATTAATGAATACATGTTATATGTGGTAGAAAATATGATTATTCAGGACGATGCTTATTTATTATTTTTAATACAAAGAGGGGTTGAAACAATAATGCATTGTTTTAAATTTTTATTGATGTATACAAAAAATTTAGAACTGACGATTTACCAATGTAAAAAAGCACTGTATTATTATATTGAATTTATAGGACAAATAAGCGATGTGTCATTGCACCATTCATATTTACAATTGAATTCTAAAGACGCTACTTTATTCGTGTATAAGAAGACGATATATGATATTAATAATATCTATAGAAAAAATTTTATTCAATCTAACAATGATAAACAATTTTTAAATAGCATTTCTAATATTATTGTATTGTTTAATGCGACATTGTTTCATTTATTACAAAAAGAAAGATTAGAATATTCTAAAAAGGAAAGTATTATACATTTTGCTATTGACCGTGCAATCTCAATAACAGACAAATTATTTACCAAAAATAATTACTTTTTAACTGATATCAAAACGGAATTGTGTTTATTTGTTTTTCGAATTTTTCAAACCTACGATATAGACACAATTAAATATAGTAATATTTGTGAAATTTTTATTAAAAAACTTCGAAAATATTCAGAAAATGAAATACCAGATGTCAAAATACTATTAAAAGAAAAATTATATAATAATGTATCTATTAGTAATTTGGAAGAAATGTCTGCTTTAAGATATATTAACTGGATTCTATATCCATTATAATTATTTTCTTTCTCCTCTTTTTCTTCTTTTCTGGTTTTTTAAGAGGTTTCGCGGTTTCTATTCGAAAATCTTTAAAATCTTCTTGCAATATAGTTTTTAAGAAGTTGTAGACTATATGTAAGATTGGAATAGAACAATGACCAACAATTAATACGCTTCCTGTCCTAAAGACCATGAAAGAAATTTCTAAACATTGATTTTCTCCACTACCGCTACCTTTTTTACTGCAACGTTTTTCACACGAACAAACTCCGTTTTGTATATTTTTCATCGAATTATAATAAAATTTTACTTGAATACCTGGATACGAACAAGGATCATAATTTACATGGAGATGGTATTTGTATTTTAATACACTAGATAATTTATCCCTATCTATGTAATAGTTACAAGTAAAATTCGAATTTATTAGAACTGTATCGATGTCATTCTTATTATATGTGAGAGGCTTCAAACATAACGGATTTAACATTGCGATTAAGGTATCTAAAGCCATAAATAGAAAGTCGTCTGATTGAATACCTGGGATTTCAAGTTTCCCAGTATTAAATACTTTAATATGTACTTCCTTAAATATCCCATTATACGGGATACGCATGATAACTACAAAACAATTATAAAATGCCCCTTTTACTTTGGTTCTGTAACTGATAAGATCTTTTTTGGCTATCCCAATATTTATTTTTCTTACGTCTTTGTATTTAATTTTACGAGCGGTGGGATTGTCAATAAATTTAATAGTATCTATTACAATCATATCAGAATATTTAATTTTTTCATCGAGTAGAGCGCTCTCATCTTTGGTATCACAACTTAATTTTATTTGTTTTTTAATAACACCACTACAAGCACTTTGATATGAAATAACTGGAATATCCCAAAATACGGTTTTTAAATCTATTAATTGATTCAAATGACCTATTTTTGTTTGTGTTGAGATATAAATCTCCGTTACTTTAGGAATAAAAGTTTCGTTACCATATATAATCTCATTCTTTGAATCTTGTAGAGTATCTCCCTTTAAGAATTTTTCCCATTCTTGATCAGCACTTAACATTATTATTTGTAAACGAATCTCTTTAAGTTGCTCTTTAATTCAATTTATTTTCTAGTATTAAATAAAATGGAACAATGTCAAAAACGTACAGTTTTGTCAAACGATGTTCGCCGTAACAAAAAACGTAAGAAAAAAACTAAATTATTAGATAGTATTCAAAATGAATATTGTCTAAAAAGAAACCAATTTTATCCTGAGCAACCATCTCCTAATTTATTTTGCAATAGATTAGAGATACGTATGAAGGCTTATTATAATAATTTATATAGTTCTTTCAAATTATAAACGGTATAAGGAATTAAATAATTAGCATTTGTAATTTCACTATGTATTATAAATTTAAATACAGAAATCCAGTTTGGCATCAAGACATAAGGTTTCGTTTTTATCAAATAATTTATAAAATCTTGTAAAAGATCAACATTTTCTATATTATATTTTATACTAATTTCATTAAAATAGTGTATAATATCTTTAGCATCATCATTCTTGAGTTTATTTATTATAGTTTCCCATACTTCAGCAGTTATATATGTATACGACGTGGATGTTGCAAACTGTTTATGATTTGCTTGAATATAATTTATCATGCTTCGAATATCTGATTTAAATGAATTTTGAATTGAATATAATTGATTATCATTAATTTTCAATTGTTCTTTATTTATAATTTTCTTAAGAAATCTAGATATGTCTTTGGCTGGTAATTGGCAAAATCTTAAGCGAATAAATTCATTTTGTAATGCCGTATCAATGCGACTAATATAATTACAGATCAAACAAAAACGAACATTAACCGAATATTTTTGTATCAAATACCGTAATGCCTGTTGGGCATTTTTAGTCATATAATCAACCTCATCTAATATAACAAATTTTAAACCCTCACCAAATAATGTTTTAGTATGTACAAATTGATAGATTTGATTTCTAATAATCTCAATACCCCTATCATCAGACGCATTTAAATGTATCTTAAAACCTTTGTTTGTTTGGTTATATTTTTTCTGATATGCATTAATTAAATTAATAATAGTAGTCGTTTTACCTGTCCCGGGTGGACCATAAAATAATAAATTTGGAAAATAATTCTTGGTTAATATATTATTTAAAATTTGCTTATTGGTATCATCTAATACCACATCACTAAGTGAATTTGGTCTATATTTTTCAACCCAGGGAGAGAATGTATTCATATGATTAAATATTATAATTTATATTTAATATAAGAATAAATAAATTGATATACTAAATGGCTAATATTATAAAACCAATAATAATGAGTCAACCTACCGCATACCTTAAAGTGATAATTGGTCCCATGTGGTGTGGGAAAAGTACAGAAGTTATTAATATTTATAAACACAATTGTATAGCACAGATTTCTACTTTAGTTATAAATTATGAAGAAGACAAAAGATATCATGATCAAAAATTATCAACTCATGATAAAACGATGATACCTTGTAAACGATTTAATCAATTAGTCGACTTATTGAACTATAAAGACCTTCATAAATTCAAATGTATTGTTATTGATGAAGCACAGTTTTTCGAAGACTTACAAGAAACGGTTGAAATATTACTTTCTATGAATAAATTTGTTTATGTCTGTGGACTTGATGGAGATTTTCAAATGAAAAAATTTGGATATGTTCTCGATATTATACCTATCGCCGACGAAGTTATTAAAAAACAAGCTCTATGTGCTATATGCAGAAATGGTAAAAAGGCAGCGTTTACAAAAAGATTATCGACGGGAGGGCACACGGTAACCACACAAAAACTTATAGGAACTAATAATTATATTCCCGTATGTAGAGAATGTCACAAGTTATAATTATGTCATCAAAAGATATAAAAAAACTACTTAAATTCAAATACTTTTTTTGTGTATAAAATGCCCCCTAAAAAACGTGGAAGGAAACCTAAAAAAACTAAAACTACTCCAGTTGACGAGCCCAAGAAAGTACATAAAAAACGCGGCAGAAAACCTAAAGGCGGAAAGATCATTAAAAAAATCAATGAAAAAATTAACCCAGACGAACTTAAAAAACCCAATATTATATTACAATTAAAATGTTCTAGCAAAGACCTACAAAAACAAGATCATAACAGCGTATCTGAATTTAATCAAAATAATATCAAATCGTATACTGTTACTAATCATAAACAAAACTCTATTAATTATGAACAATACAATAATATTTCATATGTTGAACCTACAGCAACCAATTCTATACCTTGTGAAGATAATGGTGATACGGATATTAAAGAAATATGGGAAAAATTAAGAATTTTAAAACTAAAACTGCATTTTAATGAAGTATCAGATAAACGGTCTCATTGTTTTTGGTGCACTTGTTCATTTGATAACCCACCTGTTTTTATACCAAAACAAGAAAGGAATAATATTATTGAAGTTTATGGATGTTTTTGCAGTCCCGAATGTGCCGTCGCTTATTTGAAAACAGAACCCATTGATTGTTCTGTTCTTTGGGAGAGATATGCTTTATTAAATAATATTTATAGCAAAATCTATAATTATGAAAAGAATATTAAACCAGCACCCAACCCTTATTATACTCTAGATAAGTATTATGGAAATCTCACTATACAAGAATATCGTAAATTACTAAGCAAAGATAGATTACTATTAGTAGTTGAAAAACCCTTGACAAAGATTTTGCCAGAATTGTATGAAGAAAATAACGAACTTCCAAATATATTTGATGATCTTTTAAGTAATAATACTCGAAAACACCCCAAATACCGATTAAAGCGAAAACACGCAAGCAACAGCAAATTATATAGTCTTTCCAATAATTTTGGATTAAGTAATTAAATTTAATATCATAGTGTTAAATTTAATTATTTTCCTTCACTTCTTTTTGTAATTTATTCATATAAGCCACATACGCTGCTTTTTTTTGCTCAACTTGTTCAGCGCGACGTTTTCGTTGGAGTTGTTGTTTATTCACATCATCCATAAAAGTTCTTATTTCTCCATAGATCATTTGATTCTTGGTTGATGATGGTTCTGGAGCCTTTTCTTTATCTTGAAAATTGGGATTCATATACTCTTTAATTACATGTAAATAATTATTCTTCCAGTATTCTAATTTTATTATTGCCATTTCCTCTGTATAATCTGTTTGCCGCACTATAAGTTCAATCATAGCCTGTCTTCTAGCTGCCATTTGCTTTTCCATTGCTTCCGCACGTTGTTTTATAAGTTCCTCGTCACTTATATCCACGACCTTCAGATCACTACCACTTACATCTTTTTTATCTTCGCTCATTTAATAATAAAATATAACATTTTTCTAAATCGTATTAAACATTTATTTTAATATTGTTATAAAATGGAAAATATTACTGAATATGAGAATCCAAGAATGAATGTAGATAATGCTGTTGCAGAAATTACTACAATTATATCACAACACTTAACTAAAGTATTTGACAAAGTAGCTAATAAAAATGATGACATATCTCAAAATTTAAAAATTTTAAACCAACTTTCTTTTGTGGTAAAATTACGAAAGGAAAACCAAGACTTAAAACAACAATTAAACGATATTAATGCAAAATATAAATCTTGTTTGGAAGAACTTATTATGATAAAAAGTGTGGAAAAAGTAACAATGGAGATTACAGAATTAGATTCTGTTCACAAAACAAGTGTCCCTTCACGTGCTGAAATAGAATCTACTATTAAAAATACGCAACATAAGTCTTTATGGGATTTACACGGTTTAGACGATGATAGTGAACATAACGAGTCAGATGATTCAGATGCGCAAACGATAACACTGCCGTATGGTTTGAACTTTAGCAACATTAATAAATTAGATTCTTCTTTGAAACTTAAAGAACTGAGAGAAGATCCCAAAAATAAAGATGTGTCCGCAGAAAAAATTAAAATCGCCATTGATCGCTGGAAATTGTTTTATAAAGATAATATCATGGTCAATTGTAATAAATCGGAGGAAGACACAATTAATGATATTATGGACTCATCCGCAGGTCTTAAAGGCTGGAGTGAATCATCTTATGAGCTTCGACAAACACTTGAAGACGAAGATGAAGACGAAGATGAGGACGAAGATGAAGATGAAGAGGAAGATGAAGACGATGATGAAGACGAAGATGAAGAGGAAGATGAAGAGGAAGATGAAGACGATGATGAAGACGAAGATGAAGAGGAAGATGAAGATGAAGAGAAAGATGAAGACGAAGATGAAGATGAGGATGAGGACGAGGATGAAGAGAAAGATGAGGACGAGGAAGCAGAGGTCGAAAATGTTGCTGTTGCCAAAATAGTTTTACTTGCGCAAGAAGCAGGCGAATATGCAACAATTGACACCGCTAGCGAAGAAGACAATGAGGAAAAGGCTGAAGAAGAGAATGGTTTGTCTGATGATGAAGAAGTGGAAGTTGAAGAATTTAAATTTGATAACAAAACATATTATACTGATGATGCTCAAAATGGTCATTTGTTCGAATGTCTCGAAGATGGTGAGATTGGTGATATTGTGGGTAATTTAGAAAATGGCTCTGTGTTTTTTTCCTAATATAATATAAATGGTTCTAAGACAAATCTGCCCACCCGCATTAATATATTTAATTTTTTCCATTACTCAAGTATCTATTGATACAGTTCAAGGAGCATATAATACCGCATTAGTTAAAATTTGGGTAGCTTTTGTGTTTACTGTTCTATTAAACTATCTGTGTATGAATGGTTTAGATGTTGTTTCATGGTTGATAGTATTTATTCCATTTATCTTAATGACCGTTATTGTCGGCATGTTGTTAATTATGTTTGGATTGGACCCATCGACTGGTAAATTAGCCATTGCATATGATAAAACTATGCCTGACCGACCTGATGCTAGATCTCGTGCGAGACGAGCCCGAAAGCGACGTCACAAACTAGATAGATTTTCTTCAGAAGAATACTCTAAATGGAGAAAGTATAATGAAGCACAAAAAATTAATACTGGATATGACCAGTCAAATATTTCAACTGATCAAAAAAAGGTATTGGATGATGTTGTTTCAGCAAGGGCCGGGCTAGAATGTGATCCATTACATTCTGAATGCCCAAAAAAATAATTAGTCATGTAAACTATTTAAAATAATAATAAATTACATAACTAATAATGTTTAGTGAAATTGTTAATTATATTGTGATTCCTACTTTACTGTCAGCAAGTGCTTTGGGTGCTTATTATGTTTGGAGTCCAGAGGATAGTAAAAAACTAATATCAAGTATAGCTTGGTATGGAGTAAATATGTATTCGCGTGCTGCTATTTATTATGAAACTTTTGTACAATATGATTCATCAGATGATGAAGAAGATGATTTTGACGAAGAAGAATCATTATCATATTATAACAATGAAAATCAAATTATAGTTTCACTAGGAACAGACTATAAAACCCTGCCTAATGAGTGGTGGAATGATAGTAAAAACAATGTAGATTTATTAATATTAAAAAAATCTTTATGTGATAATATAAAATACAAAATTTTTCATAAGCATCAAGAGCTAATGAAATCAGGGATTGAGTGGATTACTATGGAAAAACAATTCGTGCAAGTAGAATTGGAACAAGATGATGAAGTTATTGATATTCATAAATACTTGGACCAATTTTATACAGTAGGAAATAGTATTTTATCGAAATCATTCTTGAAATGGTATTTGAAATCATGGTATAATATTGAATTATGTGATGAATACACACTTAAAATCTTTGATAAAGATGTTAATTTATTTAGTATAGGACCCGAATCTTATATATATCTTGGCAATGAGAAATATTCTATTATTGATACAACAAAAAACGAAGAAGTTACCGATAGTGATGCTAATTATGAAGGCGCCATTGATGAATAATTAATTTAAAAATATATATAAAAAATTGACTAATATAATATATATAATGGATACTTCAGGAACTATGGAAATTATGGCAACTTCTTCAGAAGTAACACACCCATTGTATGATAAATGGGTTCTATGGGCTCATTTACCACATGACACAGATTGGTCTATCAAAA
>Ga0233413_10000149_pt1 | contig 36843 bp, 43 predicted proteins | sample Na_anoxic_6_MG_FD_189019 | JGI IMG/M metagenome (GOLD analysis project Ga0233413, IMG submission 189019) | Seawater microbial communities from Saanich Inlet, British Columbia, Canada - Na_anoxic_6_MG | ecosystem: Environmental > Aquatic > Marine > Inlet | place: Canada: British Columbia...
CTTCTTCGACTACCTGTTCAACTACTTCTTCGGCGACTTCTTCGGCGACTTCAACAGGCGCTTCAGCTTTAGGCTTCCTAACTCTTTTAGGTTTTTCTACGAACATGATCGCTGCTCTAGACTTCAACATCGCTGCCCGATTAGCGTTTAGGTCTCCTGTCCAAGAGTCTGGTAGTTTTTCTCCTTTGTCATCGTAGCAAAGTCCGTTAAACCATGGACACTCATCACGATCATTGAATACTTTTCCAGTAAATTCACATCGTCCTCCGATAACTCGAGGGAGGCTATCATCTCCAACCGCTACACGGGGGGATAATGCCAATACAACTGGTTCTTTCTTTTTAAGGTTCACCATAACTTAGGGGTTAAAAAATTATTGTGGTGTTTGCTCTACTTGAGCGGTGGAATTTAAATTTGATAATTGATTGCCAACTTGTCCTTGAGCGGTGGCGATTGCTTGGTTTATTCCTCCACCTCCAGACACGGCTTGTTGTTGTTGCGCTGCCTTATCGATCAACGCTTGTTCTGATAATAAATAAGCTTGAATGTGTGCATTTATATGAGCAAACTTAGCAGATGTATCCTCGGCTTGTGAATGAATAACTAAATGACTCAAGTGATCATCGTATACTTGCACCTTAGGCATCTCTCCTCTATTTAGAATCTCATTCTCCATCTTGGCAGATAGTTCATTCGGTGTGTCTGGTATGAGGTATGCAATCTCATCTGTTTCCAATCCTACGAACTCAGCCGCTTTACGCAAACCAAAGTTCTTGGCTGCTAGTGGTCGAGATGGATCAGCTTGTATGAGCGGAAGGATTTGACTGTATGCAAGTCTCTTCTGTTCTTTCTTTTGTGCAGACTCAAGGGTTGAAGTAATAACAATGTCCGGATTCTCTTTCGTTAGGAAGTCTTTACCACGCAATACCTTATATCGTACTCCAGTTCCTCCAAGTATTCTGATCTCTTTCTCCTGGGTAGACTTAAAGAATTGTCTATACTTACGATCCCATAGGAACCAGAAGCGCTTCTCACCCCAAGAGTTAACCCTAGTGTGTAATGCTTGTCGGAGATTAGAGTTGAGTGTGACCTGATTAACTTCACCAAGTGTTCTTTGCTGACTAGATAGAACTCCCATACGCAACTCATCAGCACCAGAGGCACGTTGTGACTCAGCTTGCATGCTTTGCATGATGTTGAGAGTAGAACCTTTATTAAAGTCCTTCTTCATTGGCTCAACGGCTCCAGCAGTCTGTCCATTAATAGGAATAAACTTATTAAACGCAAAGTCTAGATCCCTTCGATTAGGTATCTTGGTCTTGTCGTATAAGTACATTGGATATAGTTCAGCCTTTTCTTTAGCTAACTGAATGTTTGCTAGAACTGACTCGGCTCTTTGTTTGTCTTCTACTAGATCAGCAACTGAAACACCAAAAGGATCAGCACGCACCGGGGAGTAGTAGTTTAATACTAATCCAGATGGAACTAACCTCGGGTTTTTCTTTTCCTCCTCTGTAACAGCTTCTAATTCTTGGAAACGTAGGATTGTTTTGAGTGAATCATCAACTGTAATCAGATAATGAGTGTCTTCAATCCATGTCCACATATGAACTACGTCAAATATCTGTTGGCTAACGTCTCTCGGTTGGAAGTCTGGCGCTCCTGCGCCTTGGGCTTCTGATACGGCTCGTCTCATGTCTTGCTGCTCTGATGTTGCTTTTGACCCTGTCTTTAGTTTGTCTACAGCCGACTTAATGTATCCGGCTGCCTCAGTCATTTGGGCTTTAGTCCGTTGGTCCTCGATACCTTGCCATCGAAAGTTTGAATCCTCTGCAAATCCTGCTGGATCTGGTAGCCATAACATAGGAGAGAATGTTCTAGGCACTGGTACCTTCCTAACATCATCCCACGCACCTACATATCTAATACCTACACCAAAGAAATACTTATCCCATTGGGTAAAGTAATCAATCACCGCCATGTTCATCTCTTCTTGATCAAACTTAGCTAAATCATCCTTGTTCTTTGCTTTCAAGTTATCTTCTAACCCTCTACCTTCAAACGATACAGCCATCTGGTCTATATAGGATGAGGCCAATAGAGTGTTTTGCATCGCGTATAGCGTCAAAATACCGATCTTGTCTCGTTGCTTTCGTTGGTTGTTGTATAAACGAATCCTATCCTTAAATGTCTCTCGCTTAGGGAAAACGTAGCTCCTTGATTCCATGACCTGAGCTGAAACAATCTTTAGGATGTCCTCTTTAGGAATGGGAAATTGAGCTTCTGACATAATTAGTAGGGATCAAATGATTGTTCTTTCCCCTTTATTATATCACCATCGCGTAGGTTTTCGCCAAACAACTTATCTCGCTCTGAGGCAAATGGATCATCCTCTGGGTCAATATGTCTTCGTGTGTGTGCATCATTCCCGAACGGTATCTGTACGATGTCGGCGCTATAAGCCTCGGCGTCACAATTAGAAACTAATATGCCATTTGCATAATAAACATGATCCTCTGCCACATTGATGTTATAAACTCTCTCTCTTCCTACGCCTCCATGATCTAGCTTGGCATGTCCCACCGCAAAATCTAGTGTCTCGGTAGTTCGCACTAAACGCCTCATCGCATTCCTCGCAATGCTTACGGATAATGTTAGGGTTCTTCCAATAATCTTTAGCATGCTTCCTATGCCATGCTCTTCCTTCTGGTGACTTATGCCACTCTTTTGCTGCTTCTCTCGCTTTTTCAAGTCCGTATTTCCAACAATCGGGATTGTCTTTATGCCTTTGCTGCATATGGCCCGAACGATGCTCCCTAGACGATAAGCACTCCAGATTATTAATGTCGTTATTAAAAGTATTGCCGTCGATATGGTGAACATCATGGCCTTTCGGAACTGCCTTTCCTGTGTGAAACTCCCAAATTGCAACATGAAGTCCTTTAGCACCTTTCCTTCCTTTATTAGTCTTTGATTGAGAGAGATAATACTTTTTCTTCCCGCCCATGAGACGGTAGGTAGCTCCATTAAACTCAATAATTTCTTGTATCTCCATGTTAGAAAACGATTAAAGGTAAAAGGCTCAACCTTTATATTGTATGCTTCGGTATCAAGACTGTCAAACTTGCCATTCAAAAAGATTGGATGATCTGGCGTACCTGTTAATCCATGGTTTTTAACCACCTTTTTAATCCCTCTTGATCCAGATGCTTGTATTCTTCGGTATCCGAATGGAGTTATAACATAGTCTCCTTCTTTTAAGGATTCAATTGCCCTATCTCCGGTTGGTGTAGCTATCATCGTACCAGCAACAAAACATAGGTCATCGTGTGCCGCATTAGGGAAGTCTGCTAGTTCCTGAAGTAATTGAGTTGTCTGTCCGGTAGGGATGAATTTCTTCTCTGGCTCCTTCGTATATAGATTAATCCCATCAACAAATCTCCCAACTGTCCATATCTTGCCTTGCTGGTATAGACCTTGCAACGCTCCTTTAATCCTTCCTTCTTTGTTCCTACCCATTGGACGAAGCTCCTCGATCACGGGGTACATGTTTCTCTTCTGGCACTCAGTTTTAAACAAGGGAACGATCTGATCCTCAAATGCTTTCTTCTCTATACCTATCTTTATTAATCCATGCCTATGCCACTTCTCCCATATCTCAAATATCATGGAAATACAGCCTAGAATGTCTCTTCTCTCTCTTCTCACATCAACACGGTATCTATTTCCGTCGGTATCCACTAACCAGGTCACTGCCCCTGTATAATCAGCGGTATTCTTCGTTGAATCAGCTAAGTCCATCATTGCATAACCATTCATGTTGGTCTTCTTGGTCACTTCCTTTATGTCGATCAACCTATCTTCACGATGTAGGTCTTTACGTTTAAATGCTGCATCCATGTCGGACACTGGATTGTTTCTGAACTCACACTCGGCTGCACTGGTAGACATGTTCTTTCCGATCATGTCCTGGATCTTTTTAGTGAGCAACTCCCATGACCAACGCTTAGACCATAGTAGCTTCAAGCGCTTATTATCCACTTGGATCTCAGGTGTTTGTATCCAATCCCATTCCGCATCTGTTGGCTCATACCAAGCACGGTATATCCTCCCATTATGAAACTGAATCAAGTTATTCAATAGAGAGTCCATGTGTAGGATAGTACCAAATACCTTGATTGATCCCGTCGGATCTATTGCTGGCTGCACTCCTTTGTTGAATTGCTTCATGTACTTCACTCTTTGTGGCTCGCTTCCTATATGTTCATCCTCTTCTACATCATCCATAACAATCAAGTCAGGACGATGTGCCCTAGACTTCAATCCACGGGGTGAACTACGGAATCCCTTAGCTCTCAACCTCACTCCATTAATGAATATGTCTGCCCTAGTATCTCTGGTCTTCTTCCCTAGATCACTAACAGCAGCTTGTCCTTCTTTAGCCTTATTAAAGCGGGAGTTGATTATATCTCCATAGATTAAGCCAATCATCTCGTTATCCTCGAACTCCTGGCGGGGGGTTTGAATCACTTCACTGGCTTCTTCTAACGTCTTTTCTATCAACACGATAAACTTCTTCATCCTATTAGCGATGATGAACATTAAGCACAGTTGAATGATGGTTGTCTTTGAGAATCCACGAGGAGCAGCGGTGTATTCATTATGTTCACTAAAGAACTTGGCTATTAAATCCCTATGGAACTCTGGTGAAGTATCGACAAGGTACTCAGGAAGGCATAACTGACCCCAAAGAATCACCTTATCTATTAACTCCTGAGGAACACCGGTATCAATCCGTATGCCCTTCTGGCTAAACACGAACTCATTCGCTCCATCTGTTGACCAATAACTAAACCACGTCTTTATTGCTGGAAAGTTTCTTTCTTCCACCAACAACTTTAACTGACTCAGTAGTTCTTTGTTCCTTAACATTTTTAGATTCTAGGTTAGAGATTATTGATTCCACCTCTGATTGAGTAAGGCTTACGTTTATGTTGGTTGTCGGTGAGAGTTCCGGCTTCCAATCTGTAACCCAACCCATGAACAGTTTTGCACTAGTCGGATCTCCTGATATTGCACGCTGCTTCATCGCTTCAATGACATCTGGCACATCATAGGCAAAATGATGCTTAACGAACTGTAAGGCTACCTCTCGGACGATGCGAAGCTTCTTCCATCTAAGGATGGTTAAAGGGTTTACGTCTAATTGCTTGGCCATCTGTGCGATCGTAGGGCGTAGGGCTGTCGGGTATGACATGTAGATCCCAAGTACAACATGCTTTCGGTCTCTATCCTCTGTCTCCCAGAACTCCGAGTTAAACATCTTCTTCAATTCAGGCATGACACTAAGCGCCATGTCTGCGGCATCCATTAACTCAACAGATGAGATTGCTAGATTCTTTTGCTTCTTTGTCCTTAGGTTAATCTCTATCTCTATCCTTGGACGCTGATCATCTTGTCGGAACACTATACCGTCGAAGTCCACGAACTCAGCGCTGTCATCCTCAAACATCTCCAATCGATTCATTGAATCAATGATCCCTTTAGCCATAAAGAAATAGTTGTCCTTGTCTCTATTGCGTTGTGTCTTGAAGTAGATCCATACCTTGATGGATACAGGAGTCTTGAAGTACTCGGGGATATATCCCTTATCGATCTGCTCCTTAAAGTATTGTGTGCCAATGCGCCCCCATTTTTGCTTGAGAGCGCGGAAGCCTAGTTCATCGTTTCCAAACCTCATGATCTCATTAATTGATTCAGCCTCAACAGGAAGCGTGACAATATAACGTGAGGGGATCTTGGTTGGATTAATCTTTTTCCTCTTCTTTTTTGGTGGCATCTTTAGAGGGTTTAATATGTTTATCAGCCTTTGCATCTCGCCACACGATCACCATATCGAGATAGGTATCAACATCAAACTTGAAGTCATTGTATCTAGTCTTTCCTACTCGTTGAAAGAACTTGTGGGATAGATTAAACGCCTCTTCGTTCTCATCGCCTTCAAATACAACCATGACCTCATCATCTTTCCCCCTGGCAATCACGCCGTTACGCTCCAATTGGAGGCCATTGAGGAGCATCTGGACTCTAGTGAACTCATCCTTGTCTTCTGTTGGGCTCTTTCCTTGTGTGCTTTGACGTGCTTCAAGTGCAGCCTCATCAATGCGGGACAGGGTTTTGTAGTAATCTCCTAACTCTGCTTTGAGCATGTTGCGGAAGTTCCGTACGGCAAACATCTCATCATCAGACTCATAGTCCTTAATACTGGCTCGCAACACAATTGTTAGATCCAAAGCTTGAGCTTTAGTTAAGTTCATCATTCGCATGGTGAAAGGGGTTAATTAATGAGGCTTATCACTTGTACAATAGGTGTAGTTCTCCTTCTCGCTACAATCAATGCACACTTTCTCAAACATTCTTTGCGTTTTAACGCGTTTAAATCCTTGAGGTGAAGTGTATTCCAGGTCAACCCACTTGGCGACTCTGTGTGGTATAGCTTTCGGCATGTTGAGGGATTAAAGGACGATTCCAGAAGTGTTACCTTCAGTTCCAAATGATTCAACGCTTTTAACGAGGTTTTCTACTTGATCAACCTCACTTAAACCACCTCCATTTGCTCGTAGCTTTATCTCTCTGAGTATTTGCTTAGTGAATGGAGTATTAAAAGCCCTCTCATCTTTTGAACCTTGAGAAGCACGTTGTAACATCATCTCTAAATGATCCGATTTAACCAGTGAAAGATCCATAAAAACAATAAGCTACATTTGAGAACATTATGCTTGCTCATTTGAGTCATGTCAACTCGAAGTAACACTCTAGGCTTAACATGTTACCTTGACGTAACACTCTTGGCTTGATATAATGGTTACGTTGATGGAGACATCAGCAGCATAAATTCTTTAAACTCACTTTATCATGAGTACAACCACACACAATTCGGAGGACTACATTACGTAGAGGGTATGCCCTGGGTATGGCTTAAAACTGCCTATATGCTTAATCATTAACCCCTTCAAAATGTATAAACTAATCAATTTTACGGACTTCCTAACAGAAAAACACGCTAATCAATATCAAGGATTAGACGATGAAATGGGTGAGGATTGCGGGGAGTGGATAGCAAACCTAGATCCGGTGGAGTTCATTAATTATGCGGATGAATACCACGTGCGGCAATTGGGATGGTATCAACAGGAAGCTACAAAATATATCAAATTAACAACCTAATCATGAAAACTAAAGAAATATTAATTAAGTTCGGGAAAAGCATTCGGACACTACAGGAAGTTGTTTTATTGCAAGATGTAGTGATCAAAGAACAAGCGATTAAACTTGAAGCTATGTATGAATTACTTCGTAACAAAAATGACAATGAATAAATATAACTTTTCCCCACACAGGAGACGAATGCAGAAGGAGTACCAAGCTGAGGCAGAGAGATACAAGGCTGGTCTAGCTATTGGTCAGTTGATCCTATTGCTTCTGTTCGTTGATACTCTGATTCTTTTAGCTACTTACTTTAAACAACTTTAATCATGTCTAAACATTTCAAAGGATGCAGCCCATGCGGAATAGATCGTATGAGTGCAAAGACATTGAAACAACACAATGCGAAGAAACATGGGAAGGATGATTTAAAAGACAATCCTTTTGCTTCCCCGGACTTCTTCAAGATGTTGCGTGATCATATCTTTACTAGATGCGCTAGTTCTAATCCAATCACAGGGAAAGAAGAAATTAAATGTAAGTGTGATCCGATCAATTGCAAGTTAACTATCGTTGTCCCTATTGAGGACTTTGCTAGGAACTTCCATGATATCTATCAAGACCTTGCGAGATCAATTGTTAATGAAGTGGTTGATGCGAAGAACCGTGCAGAACTAGGAGTTAAATACTTAGGTGAGCCATCCAATCCTTTTGACCCCCCTTCAGATGACGTTTAAATGTACTGCGTGTGGTCATAAATCAGAAACGGTCACCGAGTTTGATCTAGGTATGATCTGCGACAAATGCGTTGACTACCATGAAACAACAAAACTCCATGTCCGAGAGAATGGTATGGCGGACGAAGCTTATTCTGTAACCACTGATAAATGATTTTAGATAAAGTCGGAAAATTTATAGATGAATTCATAAACCTTGACTACCCAGACATGAGTGGGCTTGAATGTATGTTTAACAAATATTTAAATGAGGGGATAGCTAAATTAAAAATTATTAATGATTTCGGGGAAGTAAAAGTGGTTCTTGAGCTCCCTGGCGTGTTGTCAATGTGGGAGATACGCTTGATGTTAGACGCCGCTGATAAACATGGTTTAGAAATAGACATAATAGACTGGAACATTCAAACAGGCGAAGAAGGTCACAGGATGTTTGTATACCTAAAAAGCAATTTAACAAATGACTGAAGAATTTAGTAAAACATTAACAGGCGAATGTAGGGCTTGCGAAGGAGATATTTATTGGTTTGAGGTTATGGAAAAAATAAAAGATGTAGAAATCATAGGAAATATTTACGAAAATCCAGAATTATTAACCAAAGACAAATGATGGATTATTTATATGGTTACTTACTTTCCAATTTTTTAATATTCGTTGCGATTTGCTTTGCGGCGAGGAATAACCCGAAACACCATGACTAAAAAAATGACCGCTAAAACCTATCAAAATGAGGCATATGAAATCCTTGATGAGCCAATTGATTATTTAAATTATGTAACTCGTTCATCGACAAAGGAGCAACGCAAGAAGTTCAACATCGGAGACGTGTTCATTAATGCGGCGGTGTGCCTGAAGTGTAAGGACTTCATTCGGAGTATTAACAAGCATGACAACCGTTCCTGTTCATGTGGAGCTTCCACAGTGGATGGGGGAAGTCATTACGCTAAACGTATGGGAGACAAGAAGGACAGGATTGATATCATTGAAACCTTTTATAAATGAATAAACCTTCTCGATTAGATGATGAGAAGTTTCAACCACATCAATTAGGAGTCTACTATGGCCCACTCACCAAGCCATTGAGTGTTATAGAGAAGATCAAACAACGTATAATTAACCTTTTCAAATGAAATATAAAATACACTTCCACGTTAGAGAGCTAGGGAGAGAACTAGGAAGAGAGAGGGAGGAGAAAAAGGATAAGCGATTATTAATAATTTCATGGGTGGTTATTGCTGTATATATATGTGCTTTGTATTTATTTCTAACCTAACCAAATGACTAACCCATGGGGAGGACCAAGAAGCGGGAGAGAGCTAACTCATGAACAAGCTAAGGAGAAGTGCGATGCTGCAGAAGAATGTGATTACGCTAAGGATGGACTATGTACCCTAGCTGAAGTAAATGAATTCTGTGCCCTATATAAACAATGGCTATTAGATAACCCTAATTAAATGAATGATTGGAAGAAAGAATTTGACGAGAGGTTTAGAATATTAGTTGATGTAGGATTTGATGAGTTAAACCAAATGGCATTCAACACTTATACTTGCCATGAATACCATGAGCAAATAAAAGACTTCATAGAATCCCTTCTCAAGAAAGAGAGGGAGAACAAATGAAACCTACTGAAGATCCCCATTGGGCAGGATGGACAACAGACCTAAGTGTAGTCCCTGACATAGGACCTTACTACTACTGGAAAGAAGAGGTGGATAAGTATGGCCCTATATGGGTGGCGACAAAGAAAACTAAGGAAGAGATTGAGCGATTAATCAACAAGCAATCCTCCTCATATCGTCAATGAAAACCTCAGGAGCTTCAAACCTTCGCATAGCTTTACCAGGGATTTCGAACATATCGTCATGAACAATCATTGGCTTACCGTATTTGTGTGGTCTTTCTGATCCTTTCTCAAAGAATTTGATGCCATTAAGTGTATTGACTACATCATATTTCTGTATCCAGCCTGGGAAACATAGCGCCTTTTCTACCGTGTGGATCCAGCAGAACATAAACACGTCGGTCCTTGATTGAGTGTTTTGAACTTGGGAATAATTCAAGTTGCAACTATAGGAATCACGCCACCAATATTTGACTGGTTGGGTTTTGATATCAATCGATTTGTCGGATATTACAAAATCAACTCCATGATCATTGGTAAATATATTTGCTATTGTAGGGCGTTCTAAGCCGAATATGTCCGCAAATGCAACTTCCCCCAATAATCCCGCGTAATTCTCTTTAAAACCACCGTCAAATGCTCCTCTGAAGCTTTTAGAAGTGGCAATGGTGGCAAGATTCGCGGAATATGATCTTTGTTCGTCTGAGTAGTTTATTTTAAACATTGCGGTTAATTGAGTTTAAATAATTTAAATAATTATCAGAAGTGCTAAATTCTGGGAGATTAGAAATGATACTTATTGCGCAATTTTGTGGACTTTTACATATTTCAGATCCAGTAAAGCGCAAAACAATAAAGCCCCTATCTAATAAATATTTATCCCTTTCATCATCTTTTGACTTATCTTGGTGATACTCCTTACCATCGCATTCAATCACAATTTTTAATCCTTCCATTTCTAGATAAATATCCGTTCTGTATGGGCCAATTTGTTTTTGAGACACTGGGGCAAGTCCAAATTTTTGCAATACACCCAATAGTTTAGATTCTATAGGGCTTTCATTCTTCATGTGTTCTTTGAATATTGATGTTGTTAAAATATCTTTAACACTTACATAGGTGGAGTCCATAATTTTTCTAGTTTAGGTTTTTTAAATTCTTTAGGTAGGTGTTTCTTGTCTGCGTACTCAGTCAATTGTCGCAACTCTTGAGCCTTCAACCCCTTAGCCCATATTTTAAGCCAGTTACGAATGCGCATAATCGTGACAGTCTTCTTGTTTTTACTCTTGCACCAATACAAGCAATCGCGGACAGCGGTGGTGGCAGGACCATTCACCGAATACTCAGAAACAGTCGATAAGTATAAATCTGGATTAACATCATTCACCAACCCCAACTCATCACACAAACCATTAAACTTAATCCATATTGGATTATCACTTTCTTTTTTATTTATTTTTTTCTTTATAAGTTCTTTCATTCTTTCATTCTTTACATTCTTGTTAATGGGTAGGGACGGGTGGTTGATCATTGGTTGATCATTGGTTGATTCGTTGGTTGATTCATTGGTTGATTCGTAGAATTTAGGGTCTTGATATTTGGCATACTGCTGCACTGTAATCAAATTCCCCCGTGGTGTATTCGTCAGTGCAATCATCCCCTCCCTTCGCAATAGCTTCATGCCATGCTTCGTCTGATTTTCGCTGTAGGTCTTTTTTCGGTACCCAACCATCCAATGTAAATCTTCTCTAATTTCACGATATGAACGGAAAAGTTGACCACGCTTTACGGTGTATCCACAGTATTTTACCTCTTTATGATTAGCTTCCCTTAACAGGTAATCCCAAATCTCACGAACAACTGGGGAAGCATGGGCGACCCATGATCCTTTTATTTGCCTAGCCTTTAAAAAGTAACCTTTCATTTTAATCGGGTTACATAGTACGGACAACCATCCATGATGTATCGTCGTATTTTTATCAAAGCCACAGCCTCCATATTTGGATTAGCCTTGATATCTAATCGGTAGAGAGTTCTTCGAGTAAACCAATTCAGCCTTACCCTTTCTCTTTCTGGACCACGAGTATCTACCTCATCCTCACGGGTAGTAATAACTTTATACTTAAAAGCTACCCACTCCCTGTTAGGGAAGTATTCTTTTATCTCGGCATTTAATCGCTTCCTGCGACGATAGTTTGCCTGATTTTTCTTCTGTTTTTTAGTCAACATAATAAAATCCAGTGGAGAGTCTAGCGCTTAGTGTCGTTCACAACCCTAGCCTCTCCATTAGATATTATTATTTTCACCGAACGACTGATGAACACAAAGTATTGTACTCCAACCAAATTCATCGGTCAAGCTTCTTCGAAATGAGTGAAGTGTGAGTTGCCACGGATTACCCCATTCATAACCTGGTGCATTCTAAATGCATACGGCATTGGTTTAAATCCAATCTTCCCATCTTCCATACAAACGACAAACACGCCGTCATGGAACACAGCTAAATCTCCCACAGATACATTCCTAGATGGCTCACCATTAGCTTTAATCCCTAGTTGTATCTTGTTCGTGTCGTATCCTTCATTTGGGTCAACGTATTCGCTCCAATCTAGATTACTCATAGGTCTAATTGTTATGAATATTTCCATTATACACCCAAAAACCACCTAGACGGTAATTCGTTGAAGGTAGAACTCGAGCGGACAGCGCCATGCCCTGGTTAGATCCAATACTGATTCGGAGATACGGTAAGCTTGTCCTCCGTCGATGTTGGATCCGTGTCGCAATGACAGTTAATTATAAGTACATTTCCCAAAGAATGTCAAATAAGGCAGCATCCCTCCCAGGTGCCGCCCTATTTAACAAAAACAAAAGCAAAACTAAATTCAGTCTATCAAATTAAATTATACTTGTAAAGTCTAAGTAACACTTTTGTTTGACAAACCATGGTTGAAAGCGTATCCTATAGGTAACACTTATCTGCAATATATGAATACGTACAGTATAAATTGTCCGAAGTGTTGTACGCTTATGGACCGGGAAGAAATGACCTCTCATAAAATAAAGGGTGTCGTTTGCGAGGACGAATACATAATGTATTGGCTTTGCCCGAGTTGCGACCATGGGGTTGGTATAGAAAAGAGGCTCAGCGACCATGAACCAAATCCAATCCTAAACACGAGCGACATGGACCCAATACCAACTGAATCATAATTATTAACCCACTCAAATGGACAACGAAGAAGAACTCAAAGAATACACTGGATTAGAAAAGTGGAGAGTCCTAAAGGATATCACTTGGACAGACATGTCGAAACAAATAGGGATCTCACGAAAACACTTATGGGGTATTGTTAAGGGCGATGTTGCGAACCCTTCCCTTAAAACTATACGTGCGATCAAGCACATAACAGGATTGGATCCCGATAATTACTTACCTTAGTCAAGAGAAACATAGTAAATGTTACCTTGACACCACATATTCTGAATGATATACTTCTGTTAGTTCGTTACCTTAACCCCACAAAAAATGGAGACCGCATTAATAACAATAGATACTGAGAATCAAGAAAAGATGGAGATTGTTAAACAGACATTCTGCAAGGGTGCATCTGATTTACAATTCAAATTCTTTATTGAACTCGCTAACCAAATAGGAGCTGATCCATTCCGGCGTGAGATCTTTATGGTTCCTCGTTGGGATAACACAACAAAGAGTATGGCAATGACTCCACAGGTATCAATTGACTACCTTAGAAAGAATGCAGGTAAATCACCCAACTATGCAGGACAAGGAGAGGCTGAATTTGGTCCTGAGGTTATCTCTAATGGGTGCAAGCATCCTGAGTGGGCAGTTGTACCAATTTTCAATAAAAAGTTCTCACAACCAATTAGAGTGAAGGCTTTATGGATTGAATTTGTCTCTACTACAAAGTCGGGCGATGCGAATGCTATGTGGAAGAAGTTCCCGACTGTAATGCTTGCTAAGTGTTCTGAGTCTCAAGGGTTACGACGAGCATTCCCGGAAGAGATTGGAGGATTAGATATCCCAGAGGAAACTGAGCATGGGAATAATGTTGATATCAGAGTGGTTGAACATAATGCTGAAGTACTTATGCCAAAGAAGGAAGAGACGGTTACTAAGGAAATGATGGAAGAGATTTGCTCATTGCTATCTGTTTTAAATAAAGAAGAAGGTGAAATGTTGAAATGGGCTGGAGTTGCGACGATTGATGAAATCCCATTAGGGAAGGGTAAGGTTCTAATTTCTAGCCTTAAAAGCCAAGTTCCCCCACCGATTGAAGAAACTGCCGAAGAGATCTTTGAAGCTGAATCTGAAATCCTAGATATGCCAAAGCCTGCGCCAAAGAAGAAAGCTACTGCTAAAAAAGCAGATGCACTCCCATTCGATTAATAAATGAAAAAACCCGCGCTAACGGGTTCATCCATAGTTTTAACATTACCTAACATGATTATACCAAATAAATTCAAGAATGAGAACGAGTACTTCGCTGACTCGGAGTTCATATCGCACTCACAGCTCAAGCAATTCAAGCAATGCGAATGGCTTTATAAACTAAAACACGTTGACGATGCTCTACCTACTGAAAGTCACGATTACTTCGATTTTGGACATGCTGTTGATTGTCTTGTGACTGAGCCAGAAGGCAACTTCGATGATAGATTCGATGTAGTAGCACGAAGGAATAAAGATAGAGATGACGGGAAGATTGAGTTAACTAAGGCTCAACACCGGGATATCCTAGAGTGTGTCACAGAATTTAACCGCCAACCCATCTTCTCGATGTTCGGTTTTCGAACGCAGAGTAATTGCCAAGAAATCATATGCGCCGAGATAGATGGGGTTAAAAGAAAAGGAAAGCTTGATTACTTGCGCGTGATTGAAAAGGACGGGCGTAAATTAGGGATTATCGTAGATGTGAAGACTAATAGAAGTCTCACGTACTTCAAGCCTGAGGTTTATGCTACTCAACTCGCTTGGTATAGAGACTTGGCTTTGGCTAAGTATCCAGACGTTGATTCGTGGGATTGCTACTTAGCAGTCGTTGATAAAGTGTCTGGGCCGAAACGATCAGAGTTGTTTCTTGCAGATCAAGGCACTATCGGAGAAGCCGCACGACAAAATGACTTAGCTCTCGATAAATACCTAGAGGCTAAAGCGCTTGGAGTCTATACGCCAATCACTGAGAAGACCGCTAGGCCAGGAGGTAACCCGCGCAATGAGGTGTGCTACGAGTGCCCGGCTTATTCAACTTGTGAATTTTCTATCCAGAAAACTGTATCAGTATTTTAACCCCCGTAATATGTAACAAGCAAAACTACTTTTATTCATTTAAACATTTCTAACATGAAACATTTATACCCAGTCCTATCCCTTATACTCGGCGCGATCATTGGATCCATAGCCGTAACCCTTTTACTCAAATAAAACCTTAAACATGTCAAAAACTATAGAAATCGACGGGATAGAATATGTCCCAAAAGGATCAGAAACGGCAGAATCATTTGAAGGAATGAAATATGTCATTGTACGTTCAAGGAATGCTGGATGTTTTGCAGCTTACCTCGAGTCAAAAGATGGAACTAATGTGAAACTTCGTAAAGCTAGACGGCTTTGGTATTGGTCAGGAGCTTCTTCATTATCTCAGCTTGCTATGGAAGGAGTTAAAAACCCTGAAGATTGTAAATTTCCTTGCGAAGTCGACTCAATAGAAGTCGATGGCGTTTGTGAAGTAATAGACACCACAAAAGAAGCCCAATCATCCATTAACTCTGTCGATATATGGAAACAATAAATACTAAATTCATGCGTGGCGATGGCTCTGGCTCTGGCTATGGCTATGGCTCTGGCGATGGCGATGGCGATGGCTCTGGCTATGGCTATGGCTCTGGCGATGGCGATGGCGATGGCGATGGCGATGGATAATAAACAACTTTAAACCCTTTTATATTTAAACCTCCCTTAAAATGTCATTATCACAAGAACAAAAAGCAGCTATCGTTAAAACCGATAGAGTTAAACACAATATCTCAAACAAGAACCTACTCCTCTATGTAGGACTAGCCGCAGGAGCTGTCATCCTATTTGCATTCCTTGCTGGCTCTCCCGTAGCGGCTACTACTGACGAAGTACCAGAAGATGTAAAGGTTGCAGAACAAGCATATCAAGAAACACGGAAAGCCCATGAAGCTGCAAAAGAAATGAAAGCTCAAGCCATCATTCTAGAAATGGAAACTGGAGCAGCTCACTGTTTCTCATGGAAAACTCTTTCATACGTCAAACGCAACGCAGGGATAGAAATCGCAACCAGCATCGAAGACGTTGAACATACCCTTTGTTTATCTGGGGATTTTCGATAGAACCGACAAGTTCTGAAACTGTCTACGTAGAAACCCCCGCTATGATATTTAGTGCCAAAGCTTACATGAAAGATAGAATCGGCGCTGATGTTCAAGAAAAGATACTCTATGCGAATCAAGCATTGCGCGAAAGAGGTTTAACAGATCAACAAGTTTTATATACGCTTGCACTAATTGATCACGAAAGCGTGGGGTCATGGAGCGAGACAATAGTCGGTGACGGAGGTTGTAGTATCGGAATCGCACAATGGAATAAATGTGTGGGCAACATAGCCCCTGCGACATATGAAGAACAAGTGCAACTCATAGCGGACGAAATGGCTTCAAAATTCGCAGAGTTTGACGATTTAACAGCTCTGGGGAAGCACAACGCGCCCTCGTGGGACTACAATGAAAAATATATCAACAAGGTGCTAGAGAGCGCGAAGAATTTTATCTAGATAATCAATAACAACATGAAACCAAGTAAATGGATAGAAAATGATGCATCGGAATATCTAATTGATACCGCTGATGAACCTGGAGACGTATCAAGGAATGCGATTAGAATCCAAGCCATAAAGAACTTCCTAGATAAACACTGTACTTGCTTAGCCAAAGAAGAATCATAATCAATAACCCCCTCCCCATGGATCAGCATTCAATTTACCACTTAAAAATCCCCGAACGAGCTTACAACAGCTTATGGTCTGCTAAGGTTCAGACGATTGAACAATTAGAGCGTATCCCGCTTGGGACACTTTGCAACATGATGGGAGCCGGGGAAAAAAGCGTAGCCCAAATTTGCACTGAGCTAATCAGGTGGAGACGAGCGCAGAAGAGCTACGAAAGATATAGAGTTAACCACCCTAACCCTGAATAATCTAAACCCTAAAAACCTAGCCAAGGTTCTAGCAATGGTTGCGAAGGATCCTAAAATGATTGTCCCTAGAGAACATAGACCAATAACAGATAACAAACGCCATGGAAGATTGTATAAATAAAAAATACAGAGTAAGGTCTCGAACGAACCATGAAAAGGTTCACACCGTGCGCTCCTGGACGGATGGATGGCTTAATTGCTCTTGCAAAGGCTACTCGTTTCGTAACAGGTGCTCGCATGTTGTTTTCATCAAAAACAAGTTCAACTTATAGTGAATTAGCAAAGAATGCTGGCATCAATCTTTTCAAGCATGGTAAAATATACATGTAAACTTAACAAATTTTAATATGCCAGCAGATAAACCGAACAGTATTGCGAATCATACATATGAAGCGCATGTATCTTCAATGACCGCATTGGTTGGTGGAGCAGTAATCAAAAATGCACCGAGAGTGCTACACAAGTTTAATGTAGTAGTAGATGATACTGCTGGATCAGATGTTTATTATCTACATATACGAGACCAAGCAAGCATTCCTGGAGATAGTGGTAGCGCTATTACCGACTTTCTCGTGCCGCCTTACCCTGTAAATCACACGACTGGAACTCCGACATCATTTGATTTGGATATGTCGAATTATGGGATAAAGTCGGAAACTGGCCTTATCTGGTACCTATCAACTGCTCAATTCACAAAGACAATTGCCGGAGCAGTGGCAGTCGCGTTCGGATTAATTGATAAACCCCTCTAAATCATGTCTTTTGTAACATATCCAGTAAGTAATATACTGGGATCAACTATTGAAATTGATGAGCTTGAAGATCTAAGTAAAGGCGATATGATCCAAGGTGATGGTACTGGGCCTCCTAGTACTGTTGCGATTGGAACCGCCGGTCAAGTTTGGACTGTAGATTTAACTGAACCAACTGGAGCGAAATGGGCAACCTTGGCTCCTGGTGGTGGCGCTAGCACTGCATTGGATAATTTAGCTTCTGTGGCGATCAATGTATCGCTCGTTTCTGATACTGATATCACTGATAACTTAGGGAGTGCGGCTATCCGATGGGATAGCGTTTATTCTCGTTATGTAAATACTGGAGACACTGCAACTGACTTCTTGAAATTACGAGGTTGGGATGTTGATGGATCAGCTTGGGTTGATTTCTTCACGATTACGGCTGCGAATGATCCGACTGCTGATTTAAGCACTGCTGTCACCATGGGTGGCAATGCTATGTACTATGCCTCTGGTACGGATATTCCAGTTACAGATGGTGGTACTGGAGCAAGTGACGCGAGTACTGCTCGAACTAATTTGGGATTAGCTATTGGGACCGATGTGCAAGCATTTGACGCAACGCTAACTTCTATTGGTTTACTCGGAACGGCTACTGATAAATTCGCGTACACAACAGGCGTAGACACTTGGGCTGAATGCGCTATTACAGCCGCGGGAAGAGCCTTACTTGATGATGGGAGCGCGGCGGCACAAAGAACCACGCTAGGGCTTGCTATTGGGACTAACATTCAAGCATTTGATGCAACATTGACTTCTATTGCTGCCTTAGGGACTGCTGCAGACAAATTTGCCTATACGACAGGAGTTGATACTTGGGCGGAGGCTGCAATCACTACGGCTGGTAGGGCTTTAATAGACGATGCGACAGCGGGTGATCAACGAACCACACTTGGACTCGTAATAGGAACTAATGTACAAGCATATGATGCAACGTTGCTTTCAATCGCTGCTTTAGGTACAGCCGCAGACAAAATCACTTACACTACGGGAGTTGATACCTGGGCAGAAACAGCAATAACCGCTGCTGGTAGGGCTTTGATAGATGACGCGACGACTGGAGACCAAAGAACTACTTTAGGATTGGCGATTGGAACTAACGTACAGGCTCATGATGCAGGATTAGACGCCATTGCTGGACTAACGCCGGCTTCTAGGTTGATTATTGGAGATGGACTAGGAAGTTGGACAGTCGTTACGCCAGCAAACTTCATAACGAATAATAATATTTTGGACACGGCTGACATTGGATCATCTGTGCAAGCTTATGATGCAACATTACAAAGCATTTCATCCCTTGGTACCGCGGCTGACAAGTTCGCTTACACAACAGGCGTAAATACATGGGCCGAATCGGCTATCACTGCGGCTGGTAGAGCTATCCTTGATGATGCTGATGCTTCTGCGCAAAGAACTACATTAGGATTAGTAATAGGCACAGACGTCCAAGCATACGATGCGAATACCTTAACTACTACTTCTACTTCAACACTCACAAATAAAACATTAGATGATTTTTCTAATACAATTTCCGCAGATGAAATCCATATAAAGGTACGAAATGAGTCTGGTGGAGCTATTACAATTGGACAGGTAGTTTACATATCTGGATATAGTGTTGGGCAGGATTTGCCATTGGTCAGCTTGGCTGATGCGGATGGATCTGGAACATACCCTGCGATTGGGTTTGTTGAAGACGCTAGCATTGGAAACAACGCAGATGGATCAATTGTAACTTCTGGAAGACTAAGCGGGGTTGATACTTCAGCATTTAGCGTTGGTGACTCTATATATATGAGTACTACTGCTGGTGCGCTATCGGTTAGACCTACAGGTGCAACTTCGGAAGTGCAAAAAGTTGGTATTGTATTACGTTCTCATGCCTCATTAGGAGTTGTTGAGATAATAGGGGCTGGAAGAACGAATGACATTCCTAACAAGATGAGTGATGCGATACTTAGGATTCATGATGACGGAGATGATACAAAATTAGTTCAATTCCAAGCTTCTGGTATCACTACTGCGACGACAAGAACACTTACGGTCCAAGATGTCAGTGGAACTATTCTAGTCACTGGGGGGTCTGATGTAGCGATTGCAGATGGTGGAACAGGTGCGAGTGACGCTTCAACTGCAAGAACAAATTTAGGATTAGCAATTGGTTCTAATGTTCAGGCTTTTGATGCGACACTTACTTCAATCGCGGCATTAGGAACGGCTGCTGATAAGCTAGCGTATACAACTGGGGTAGACACATGGGCTGAGGCTGCGGTCACGGCTGCAGGGTTGGCACTTCTCGATGATGCGAATGCTGCTGCTCAATTAACAACGCTTGGCATAGGAAACGTAGAGAATACAGCGCTTTCAACCTGGGCTGGTACTGCAAATATTGTAACTGTTGGAACGATTGGAACTGGTGTATGGCAAGGGACTGCTATAGGGGCTGCCTATTTGCCAACTGCTTCACCAACTGCTTCAGGTATAAGCGAGCTGGCTACTGCGGCTGAGATAACTACTGGAACAGATACGGGAAGGACTATCACACCTGATGCGTTTGCAGGTTCGGATTATGGAAAACGAGTAGTTTCAATGCTTGTGTTCTCTGATGCAGACGACATGGCCACCGGGGATGGTGCTGGAGATTTATTCTGGCGTGTGCCTTCTGTATTAAATGGATATAATCTCGTCGCTGTGGCTGCTTCGGTGAAGACTGCTGGAACTACCGGGACTGCTGATATCCAAGTTATAAATGTTACTGATGGTGTCGACATGCTTTCAACTAAAATAACTATTGATTCTGGAGAGACAGACTCAAGTACCGCTGCTACGCCTGCGGTAATTAATACTTCAAACGACGATGTAGCTACGGGAGATTCTATTCGATTTGATGTAGATTCTGTTCATACAACTCCTGCCAAAGGGTTATTGATAGAAATGATCTTTCAGAAGCCCTAGTAACTAAACAATCTATGATTTCAAATAAATTAAGTTCAAATAAATTATATTGGAATGCGCGTCCAACAAATGAAGGATCAACTGAGTTCCATGTTGGACATGTAAACTATATGAATCTTGCTGGTTCATGGGATCCTATTGATACGTCCATAGTCTATAAAGACGGTGTATTTGTTGTTGAAAAAGCTCCTTTTACATTTACAGCTCCATTACTTTCAGATGAGGCTACTTGTTTCACGAATGATAATCGTTATGACATATTTACGAAGGCTATGCTCGATACTCCGTCATTGAGTATGCATACAATTGCTCAAGGGGTAACAAGTGTTAAGGGAGAGATTTACCAAATGCCAAATGATGATTCAAGGAGCGCCGTTCTTTATCCTAATGCTTATCCTAAATATAATGCGGATTTGATTTATCATATTCGGCATGGGAGAGCGCCTAGGTTTGAGAAGCTTGTTCGTTTCAATAAGCCTTTGGCTGGTGATATTAAATTAGAGTTTATTGTTGAGTATTCTAATTCTGTTGAAGTACAAGTTGGGAATTACTTAATAGACGAGAGAACCCTTAATCAAAGCAACGGTTTTAATATAAAGGGGAATGGAAGAGGGTTGGGAATAAAGACGTTGAAGCTATGGGATAGTAATCCTACGGGCAGGAAGATTGAGGAGATTCAGGCGACTATGCAAAAGATCGGGGAGAATAAATATCTTTTAACTAAGTATATATCGGCTGATTTCTTTAAAGATGCTGTATTTCCTGTTTATACCGATTCAACCTCTACGTTTTACCCAGATCCTAGCGTTGAAACTTCTTCTGTGGATGGATTAGTACGCGAAAACTATTCTACTGGCTCTGGTATCTCGTGGGCGTCTATTAGAGGCGGAGCAGGGGTTAGCGCGCTTGACCTACAAACAGAATCTTGGCCTGTTGTAATATTTGGAGACACCACAACAAATAACTGGAGAGAATTTAGAAGGGGAGCTTTTCTATTTGATACTTCCGCATTGCCAGATACAGATTCAATTGATTCAGCAATCCTATCGCTTTATGGCTCGAATAAATATGATAATCTTTCTGCTACTCCTACTATTAATATTTATTCATCTGCTCCAGCATCTGATACTGAATTAGTCGGGGGAGATTATGATTCTTTAGGTTCGACTAATTATGCAACTGCTATAACTTATGCGAGTTGGAACACGGCTGGGTATAATGATTTCACTTTAAATGCCAGTGGTCTTGCGGCTATTTCTGCCACTGGAGTTTCTAAGTTTGGCCTAAGGAGTGAAAGTTTTGATGTCAATGATGCTGAACCAACATGGTCAGCTAATGGGCTTGGATTTAAAATTAGAATGGCTGATTACGCAGGAACGGTTAATGATCCCAAATTAGTGGTCACACATTCAGCAGTAGCTTCAACTTTTAAGCCACGAGTAATGATCCTTCTTTAATTAGAATAAACTTGGGATGTTTGCTGATGGGACATTAAACGATGGGAGGCTAGGAGCTTTAAAGCCGTTGCCTGAGGTGACTTTGAATTGCTTCTTTTTGCGATCACTCTCTGCGCTTAGCTCAATCTTGTCTTTTCCCTTACCAAACCACCAATAGTACAACCTCCCAAATAATGGGACGCTTTGGATTGATTCTAAGGTCCGGAAAGTATCTACATCGACTCCATCCTCGTTAACATCTTTATAAATGCTTCTAGCATCTCTCCATAACCCATCCATTAATTTAAATGGGGGGGCAAACTTTGAAGTCAATGCAGCACCAACACCTCTGCTATTGGCTAGATATAGATCGTAATTACTGAATCCGAATAGCATAGCTATGTTGTCGATTGTCGCATCCTTTAGATCGATCGTCTTCCCAATCATAAACGCTTTGATTTCATCGGCTGTCGCATTAAAGAAGAGCAACATCGTAGTTAATCTGATCATCCGGTTAAGCGCCCTTGCTGGGTTTTTAGGCATCTCCTGGAATATTTCAGTCCTGTATATATCCAATTGCTTAATTGTATAGGTCTTGAGCATGTAAAGGATCTTGCCGTTTCCTGATTCTAAATACTTCTGTGGCATTTCTGAATCGGTGACTGGCTGCATGTCTAGTAGTGCGTTGAACGCGATACGCTTCACATCGTCACTAATCACTCCATTCTGGAGGTCTTGTGTCACGAGGTCAAGGCGCTCCTTATCATTCCCAAATACTTCTTTCAATCTATCCATAAATTCTCCTTTTTGTGGAGTTTTTGAAGCCTTCTGCATCCGATCAATAGTTGAATTGATTAGGACTTCTTTCCCAAGAGTATCTATCGCCTTTAGCCCAGTAGCGTTAAATACAGCGTTTAACGCCCACGCAGATCTTGTGTCATCACTAAACTCTCGAGCTATCTCTGTTATTCCAATGTCTGCCGTTCTCAATGTCGGCTTACGCACTAATGATTTTGCTATGGCCTTACCAACTGGGAATAACCCGTTCCTATAAGCAGCAGGAGCGAAATCTCCAATTTGAGTGACAGAGTTCAAGAAACTCCCCATTACATCAACATAGGAAAGGTTTCTAAATAGAGCCATGGTTGGTCCCATATGTCCTTTGTTGAAGTAGGCGGTAAAAATGTCTCTAAGCTCTTGTTCTTGGCTAGGATTGATTTCCCCCTTAGCGATTAGTTCAAGTGTAAATGCCCCGATAGTATCGTTCAAATTAATATCTTCCATGTTCTTCGCGCCTTTCCCGAAAAGCTTTCGAGTTTGGATGGCATGGTGCATCTCGTGGATGTAACCAGATAATGCCCCAACAGAACTTTGGTAGAACTGATTTATATCACGATCAATAACATCAATACGCCGAGTCTTCATATTCCCAACCTGAGAGAGAGACAGAGATGAACTTTTGTACCCACGCATCAAAGTATTAATTAGCGCGCTTTTTTCGGCAACAGTTAAATGCCCTTGAATCGCATCTTGTTTAGCATTAATAGCAGCCTCAATCATTCCGGTAGGGTCATTAACGCTAAAGTACTCAACTAACCCTTGGCTATCTTTAACCTTTCTAGGCCAATAGTTTTTAAAATATCCTCCAGGCAACCCTGTTCTCTGTGCAGTATCATAAAGTTGGTTCAATACATCACGGACTGCTACGATTTCATCAGCCATATCATATTTTTCAGCCAACTGATCAATCTTGGTTTTATCTCCATTCTTTGTGGCTAAGTCTAACATAGCGAAATCCATCTTGCTCATCGTCTTCACCTTCTTGAAGAACCCATCGATCCTCTTCAGGTCTCTGGCTACATTAGTTTTTGTAGTAAATTCAAACTCACGGATTAAACGCTTTAGGCCGGGGTTGATATTCCCTAGACGGGTAGAGATCGCACCGAGGAACTCATCCAAGCCCTTAGCCGCGTCTGAGGCGGTTGTTTTTATGTCCTTGAAAATAGATGTCTTTGAAGGTTTGATATTCAATTCATAGAATCCGTCACCTAAGGATGGCTTAATGTCCTTCGTTTCTTTTATGTTAACAACCTTTTTACCAGTTGATATCTCTTGCAGCTTCTTGATGGCGTTCCTAGCCCGTAGAGGAGTAGTTATGTTGTCCACTCGTTTCAGGAACTTATCCCTAGCTTTAGGAGACATATCTCTTTGGAATGCTGCCCTGCTTAATAGTTGCTTGGCTTTATCAAGGGTTTGTACTTGTCCTGGACGAGCTGCCTTAACGGATTCCTGTATGGACTCAAGTGTAATCTGCTCTCCTTTTGAGTTGAATATATCTCGTGTGTCTTCAATTAAACGGGTCATGCCAGCTTTTGTCTTCACTCGGTTGATTCTGCTTAGGATAGGAGCACTATCCCTTGTTGTCATTAAATGAGTAAGTCTTTTAACCTCGGTCCTTAGATCCTCTAAGCTACTATTGAAATTGGATCTTCCAACATTCACGTCTTTCATTAAGCTATCCACTCTCATAAGTGGATTAATCCCAACAGGTTTGAATTCAATATCAAGTAACCCATTATTCGCCTTCACTTCATTCACTGCATTCTCGAATATGGCAGGTCTCTTTGTTTCGCCTTGGATCGCATTTTTGGCATCTTCGATCAATTGGCTCCCTTCTCTGCTTATCGGCTTAGAAATAGATTCTAGGTTGGTTTTTATCTCTCCAGTTTTCTGGGTAGCAAACGCATGCAACTCTGCTGCAATAGCCTTAGCTTCTGTGTTAGTCAAATCAGGATCTATTTTCTTCACAGATTGAACCATCTTGTTTTTTGAGATGTTTACAGAACCAGGCGTTGCAATCTCAGAAAAACCTCCACCAATCGCTCCTAACGGGAGAGACACAATGAATGAGGTGAATGTACCTGATAGTAAGTCCCGCGTCTTGTCGTACCCGAGTTTGGCTATTAAGTTTTGCACCCAAGTCTGAGTGGCTTCTTGGCCTCCTTCAGCGAAGGACTTTAATATTATGTTTGTTAGCATCCCACCTCCAAGCTTTTTAATCATAAAATCTAACCCAGCCTTATCCAATATTGATGTTGCAACCAATGAAGTAGCCGAGATCAATAAGGATTGAGAATTTGTCTTCCCTGCATTCTTGGCGTTTGTGTATTCTGAAGTAGCCTCTAAACTATTCGTAATCCAAGAAGCCAAGGCTGTACTTTTCGTCATACTATAAATACCTAGTGAGGCCAGAAGTGTTGCCCCACCTTGAGTTGTGTAGCTCAAATATTCTTGCCAACTCAACTTCCCATCATCAGTCCTAATCGGAGCCAAGACATCAATCTCTTTCTGGCTAAAAAACTCTGAAACATCATTAGATATAGGTACTACTTGATCGTTAAGCCACTTATCAAATGCTGGAGGGGCATCCGTTCCGAATAATCTTTGCATCCCCGGGTTTTCACCTACAATTGTTACAATATCAGCTATTGTTCGAGGGATACTAAACGCAACTCCTCTAAGCGATCTCCCGATAATCTCTCCAGCTTCGGATGATATATTATTAATCGTGTCCTTGTATGGGATATTTCTCGTATTGTAGCTAATTTGCTCTTGGAGTTTTGACTCGGGGAAATTTTGGATCCCAAATTTCTGATCTGGCAGAACAACCGTTGGCTTATCAGATACGATCACTGCTTCTTTACGGTCTTTGAACTCTAGGGAAGTATCACGGACCCCGCTAGTTTGCGGAATAGGGATGTTCGATGCGGCTAAAGCTGCCTTTGCTTTATCAATGTCGCTCGCCTGGTCCTTAAATTCCAATGAAGTATCTTGAACACCAACAGCTTGTTGCGTGTCGGTGCTTGTTTGGCTTGATGAAATTCCAGTTTTAGGCATATTTAGAAGTGTTCACGTTTCTCTCCTTGGAGAATATTATTAATATTGTAGTCATTCAAATTAACGCTATCTGAGCCATACTCAGATACATCATTCTGATAAAGATTTTTATTTATTACAATCCCAATCCCGGTATCTGGGTCTTCCACTTCTATATATTTCCCAGACATAATTCCTTGCCCTGTACTAGAAGATAAGTAATCAAGCTCAAGTTCAGCCTTCAATTCTTTTAAAATACTTGCTGCCGATGGTGCCTTCCCACCACTCCCACTAGAGACCCTACTTGGCCCGAGATTTTCTTCATATTTCACAGTACCTGTATTTGAATCAATCCCCATCACAACCACATCTCCATTGGGACGAGTTACTTGGACCACTTTAAGGTCTTCTGTGCTTGCAATCCCTTGGTATGTGTTCCCTGCGATAGTCACTGAACGATCATCGGGGAGAGTTTTAATTGCATTTAGGATGCTGATATCATTATCAAATGCAGCTTGAGCCATATCTTGCTCACTAGCGAACTGATCTGATAGGAAATTCACTTTATCCCACATGCGATCGTATTGTCGTTGCTCATCTTGTGCATAATATTGCATTATGTTCGCTGCATTCTCTTTCTCTCCAGACAATGCCCCTTCCAAGGCAGCCTGTTGCCGCTGTAGAGATAATTTCCTAGGATAGATGTCTTGCATCCTTTTTGAAGCTAAGGCTTGGATATAGGACTCTGACGCCTCTCCTTCGACTTCAGCTCTAAGGTCATTAACCATGGCTAATTCAGCAGCTTCTATTTCGGCTAATTCTGTTTGAACACTCAAAAGCTCGTCTTGATACCCTTGTATTCTAGGAGTATCAATCAACGCTTGGTATTGCTGAACTAAACTACTGTCAGAAAGCGCAACGTTTTGTCCATCACTTGAAACTAAGCTAGATGTGTCATTTAGGTCAATGTCTGAAGTATCAGCCATGATTTCAGCCAATGCAGCTTCAAACTCACTTTGTCGTGTTTCTGCATTTATGGATGAATCTGCTTGAGACTTCGCTTCGTCGATCATGTTGCTAGTTTGTTGTGCAATATCATTAATCGTATCTAATGGGTTGAAGTCTGGTGCTGGCTCTTCTGTTGGAACAGCTTGTAAACCTCCTGGAATATTTAATGATTGCCCTGAGAAAATCAGGTTAGGATTAGTAATCTGTGGATTCAATGCCATGATTTCAGCAATTGAAGTCCCGAAAGTATTAGCAATCTGGGTCAAATTATCCCCAGGTTGAATTTGATATGATTGAGGCACTGCGACTTCTGGCTCAACTAGTGCTTGTGTTTGCGCTACAGCTTCACCGGGGAATTGGCTACCGAAACGGTTGATATCAGCTTGGGTTGCTGTTTCTCCAGTAAGCAAACTCTCGAATCGGTTGATAGTATTTGTTCTTGTTTCTGCTTCAGGAAGCGTACTTAAACGATCAATCTCTCGTTGTACATTCGTTGCGAACTCATCAGTAACAGATACGGAAGGTTCAGCAGCTAGAGTTTCTTCGCCGGCAACTGTCTTCTTGTCGTCTCTCCCACGCCAGATCACGATTGCGTCCTTATAGTCTTGGAATGTCCCACCTGCATCACGTATGTCATTTAGTCTAGGTTGTTCTAACCCTTGCAATTGTTTTTCTACTGGATCAATTCCTGGCTTTCCTTCTAGCTCCATCGTGGCGCTTGGAGCTTCACCTCCTTTCGTTGCTGTCTCTGGCCTTGGGGCTGATTGGATTGAAGCCAATCTCGCATCTCGTGCTGTATCAATGTTCTTGAAAATGTCCAATACATCACTACTAATGTTCACACGGCGTGGATCATCAGAAGTCCCGCTACCTCCAATAAGGTCAGCAATGTTTCCTACTTGCACATCGCCAACATCACCAAACTGATCAGGGAATAAATCTCTGAATGTGTTCACTGTGTTTTGAAACTCTTTAGCTCGTCCACCAAAGTCCCCGAATGTCTCGAATGCTGTCTTTGCTTGTTGGAATGCACCGATTACTTGATCTGATGGAGCAAGAGATTCATCCTTAGATCTATCTTGTCCAAATCTAGATATAATATCGAGTGGAGCATCAATTAATTGTTTGTATTCTGAACCAAGCCCAGATTGCTGTTTGAGGAATTGATTAACAAATGTTTCGTTTTCGGATGCCATAGTAGAATGATTATATGTATATTATAGGTTATTTTAGGAATATCCGACAGGAACTAGCGTTATCTGTAACGGTGTAGGGTCAGTCCTATTGGCTCCACCTAGGGGAGTGTGCATGTAACTGCAAATATAAACTCGGCTATCTCGAACTACTACACCACGGAATAAATTCAATGGGGTATTGCTCAATGTTATCGTTCCTTGGACTACTCCAGAGCCATTAAAGCTCCTAATTACTCCCGCACTTCGCCCCCACCAAAGAGTCCCATCATATGTAAATCCATCAGGGGAAGCATTAGCTAGTGTGAAACTATCCTGATAAGTAATTGTTGATCCTGAAATCGTATATCGTCGCACTGTTACATCATCTGAATAATCCAATACATAAACATCCGTGTCGTCTGTCGTTATTTGGCCAGAACTAGCAGTCCCGGAGATTGTTAAAGCGCCCCAAGCTCCAGAAGTTGAACTGAAACTCTCTTTAAAAAAAACATTCGCCGCAAGAGATGAATCGTAATGCGAGATTAATTTGCTACCACCAAAATCTGTAACTGAAATGAAATCACCTGCACCAAACGTGGCTTCATTGGTATAGCCTCCTTCATTATATTTCTCGAATAAGTAGAATGATCCGTTATCGTATCCAATACGGAAAAGAGCTGACGCATTCGTACCAGCAGTGTCCATATTATAATGAAATGTAATGTCGCCAGCAGCGTTTGACCCTATAAAGCTTGCATCTTCATTCAGAGCCGTTGAGGCTATATCCTGGATAGTCACGTTCAATGACATAGGATTAGATATACCAACTAGATTGGCTCTCACTTCTAAAGTAGAAAGCGAACTATCCCATCGAATGAACGCTCCAGAGGTAGGATCACCAAGTGTGACATCTCCAACATCCGTTCCACCTACTTCAACCTTAAAGACATCATTCCCGCTAGAGTCTTGTGCCAGGAACCCAATGTTATTTGTTGGAAATATTTGCACAACAGCACCAGAAGCGGCACTAAAGTACCTTCCCCCTAATTGCTTAACTCCTTGAGGGGTATTCCCGGCAGGGTTTTCTCTCAATGAAATTGCTTCTTGGAGTGTGGGTTCGCTTGTATATAGCCGAATTTCATCCAACTCACCATCAAACGTTCTATCGCCAGCAGCATTGCTACCGAAGTACAGGTCAGACCCAACGTCTGTGACTCTAGTGCCAACCGGGGCAGTAATCTCATTCACTGTCGTCGAAACACTATCTAAAACAAATGTTGGATCATTTGAAACAGAATCAGCATCGTAGCCAATAAAAAAATGATGCCATCCATTTATCGAGACGATCCTATCCGTCTCCCAAACACCATCTGTACTATCGAAATCTACACTAAATCTAATCCGTAAAAGGCTAGCCAATTCATCTCTTGTAAAGACAGACCACCCAGTACTTTTATTAATTAACTTACCTCCACTAAACTCCCCGTCACTATTCGCATTGAACCAAAGCGATACACCTCCTCCAGCATCCCAAATGTTTTGGATAGCAGAATTATCAGATACTAATACACTTCCTGATGCGCCATTAAAGGTTAAGCAAGTCCCGGATATACCTTGAGCATGCGTCGCTGTTGTTATCGCTCCATGATTGGCATTGGCGGTCTCATCAATAGCAAATGCCCCTTGCCCTTCATCAAAGCTCCAATAACCAGCCAGGTTGTCATCTGTGGGCGTAGGAAGGATAATTGAACCACTACGAACTCCACTTAAAAGAATATTCGCGAACTTAGCTTGACCATCGGAGAGAACGTATGCATTTGCGTTGTCGTTATCTGAATCAAAATCTGACGTAGTCGCTCCCCACCAAGTATTTCCTCCTGAATTAACGTGAAAGGAATTATCTGTTGTGTCTTCATCTGGAATATGAATTGCAGCAGCAGTAAGTGTTCCTGAGATCGTTGCACTCGTAGCTACTAATGCCCCAGATTCAGTCACCCTGAACGGTGCAGTATCTCTATTAGCAAATGTATTTCCAGCCCAGAACCTAACATCATCAGATGTGGTCACATTCCCACTAACACCAGCAGTATTTGTCGATGTACCAAGCTGTATCCGGTCTTCGTAAATACCAAAATTCCCTAAAACTCCTAGAACTGATACTGCATTGTAACTAACTGCTCCAGTACCAGCGGAATTGGGGTCACCAGTGATCACGGGGACATATCCTAAACTGTCTTTCTCTGGCGCAAACTCAGTACCATCCGCTAAGGGTTGATACTCTATGTTAGATAAACCTACAATTTCATATCCTTCTGCCATTTAAATTAAATTAGAAACTTCTTCGTATGACACTCCAAACTCAGTAAATTCTACATTCGTTGTTGCACTAGAGCCTGGAGTGAGTACGATTTTAGCCTCTAGGTAATTCCATATATCTGAGTCGAATGGCGCATTTACATATTTATGCCATACACCTTGATCTAAAGCGTTGCCATCATAATCAATAGTCATCTGAGCTGATCCCCACGCTGCCACTAAGTTGGAACGCAAAAACACTTGTATCTTCTCTCCAGTAGCAAGCTGATCAAAAGCAGCAAACATTTCAATTATTTCTTTCTTCCTGGAAGCTAAATCACCATTAAATACTCTCATCGTCACTTCAGCGCCAGTGTAATACTTCGCCGTATTCACTACGTCGATCCCATAGGTACTTGCGTTCTTCCATGATTGGTACAATTTCCCATTAGATGAATGCACTGCTCCAATTTCATCAGTAGCATTATCATTTGAAGTCGGATAATCAAAGTTCAAAACTTCTGGATAATCTTTATTGAGTGATCCCCAAGTCCAAACACCTCTACCAGATGTTGTTGCCGAAGAATTAGCATCGCCAGGACCAAACACAATTAAATCATTGTATAAAGCTATCGCCTCATTGTTCATAAATAACGACTGCGCCTCTGTCACACCTGGAAATACCTTCAATAATTGACGAGACTGTCCAGATGACGCGTACATACGAGGGCGACGCCCTGCAATTACATAATCAATTCCAGACTTGTTTATCGCCGCATGAATTGGTAGCCCTTCCCATAGGACAGATTCGGTGTATGAATCAGTAATACCATTCCAGAAGTACTGTCGCCCATGGTCCACGTTCGTAGATCGCCTTGCAAATATCCTCATGTAGGAGTTAGCGAAGGTCAAAGCTCTAATCTCTTCATCTCCGAATATCGTTAGCTTATCTGCAGTGAACGTGCCTAAACTATCTAATTCAGCAAGGAGGTTGCCATCTCCAATGTAAAGCTTATTGAATAACTCTATCATCGGATGAGCATTTGTATTCCCGTTTGTAAATGTTTTATAGTCCTCGGTCACATCTCCGGTCCAGTCAGCATCAATGTCGGCAACTGCAATTCTGTGAAGATTTGTAGCAGTAGCCCAATACAATTGACCATTAAACTCCCACGCTCCTAGGATTGCAGCGCTGCCGGAATCTGTATAGGCGTTAACCCAAGTTCCTGATCCTGTGGCATTTCTATATATCTTCCCGGTATCGCCAAACCCGATGACATCACCGGTGGATTGTATAGTGACAAAACTACGAACAAGATCAGTAACAACAGAAGCGCTGTCCTTTTCAGAAAGGAACGCACAGGAGATGCTTCCGGGTTCTTTTCTAACCTCCACCCCTTTGGAGGACTGGTAGCTAGCAAAAGTGCCAGTGTACTTATTGTCGGAATATCCTCCAAACCAATTATTTGTTAACCATAATTTTCTTTTTGACATTATTTATTGCTAGAAACTTGAGGGTTGTACTGTTTAATGTAATTATAAACTAAACTAGCTGTACCCGCTATCTCTACGAGAGTCACAAAGGCTTCTTTAAGGTAGGCGCCCCACCCGAGACCTTGAGCCGCTGCATAGATTGCAGCCAAAACAAATGATACTCCCATTAAAAAATATGAGGGGTTAATTCCTTTCCGTTTAGCCATCTGGACAATCCACATGACCAGTCCACCTAATGCAATTGGTAAAAGTTCTTCCATGATAAAAGGGTTATGAATTTAATGAATACGATTTAAAGGTTCCTTTATAGGTTATTGTCCACTGCGCTGGATCAATCCAACCGTAATAGCCGTTATTGTGGTCCTTTACTTTCCATTTAAATACATCTCCTGCCCGAGGCACCAAGTGTCGCAAGCCCCAATGTAGGTGCGGGCCAGAACTGAACCCTGTGTTGCCTGTAAAGCCCAGCAAGTCTCCAATGTTGATCCTGTCACCACTCTTCACTACAACGCGGCTTAGGTGACCATACACGCTCTCCCTAGCCCTGTATGAACTACGAAGTTTAATATGTAGACCATATCCTTTGTCTTTAGAGTTCCTAACTTGAACTTCTCCATCGAAACTAGCATAAACAGGAGTTCCAACCTTAGCGCGGAAGTCCATACCATTGTGTCCCTTCATTCCAAATTGCTTATACACGTCTGGCCTCTTGCCAAAACTTTGTGTGATGATAGGGCGTTGCTGTATCCATTCACGTTTCAGGAGAGAAGCGTTTTCTAATGGTGATAAAATCATGCAAAAGGGTTATAAAATGCAAGAATCAATGAAATTACTGTTGTTACACCTCCAGATACTCCGGCAACTCCTAAGTATATGCCTCCTTTATTTATTCTGGATTCAGTGTTTTTTTTAACGTCTATTTTAATTGCATCGGCGTCTGTTTTTATGGTAACTATCTTTGTATTTAAATCTGTTTTAACTGATTGGATTTCGCGAACTAAATCCTGTTTTATGTCTGTCATTAACTTAATAATGAGTTCGGAGGGTACATTAGTCATCAAGATACATTAAAGATTACGAGGGTTCAGTGCGAGCTGTCCATGTCGTAGTAGGCTCAGTTCTTGCAGTATATGTAGTTGTAGGCTCTGTACGAGCTGTATATGAGGTCATTCTAAGTCTGTGTCATCAGGTAAAGAGGCTAAATGAACCGATTTATCACGATTGGACATTTCTGATAGGAACTTATTCTTTTCTAGTTCGTACTCTTGACGTGCGGCAATAGAGTCGTCTCGTTTTCTCAAACTCTTGTATATCCAATATTCCATTCCTAAAGAAAGCAACCAGTGGTAGGCACGATCCACCAAGACTAATGTCTCAGCTCCTCCAGCCACCAAATCAATTGCAGAAGGGACACCATAAATCCTGATCTGATTATTTCCTGGGTCACCGGTTGCTTCTGTTGTGAACTGCGGAGCCAAAAAAAACCCGTCTTCTCCAATGTAATATATAGGATCATTCAATGATTGATTCGTCAGATAGTAATCCCAATCAAGATCAAGTTGCCTAATAGATACCTCCCTAGCGACATCGTAGTATGTATTGTTTTGATGAGTCTTTACTTCCATTTTAAGGAGCTTCTTTAATCCTTGAACGGTAGCGGAATCAGCTTGAAACTTATATTCACCATTCGTTTGATCGGCTACGGCGTCGGCTACCCAACTCTGATAAAAGAACAACTCATCAATATCCTGAAGCGCATTTACCAAGTCATGATATACACGATTTAAAAAGATTAAAGCATTAGCAGCACTTACTTGATCAACGTTTGTCGAAGTGTTGGTTCTGGCTTCTGTGATTATTGTATCAACGGCAGTCATAGGGCTTTAGGTTATATAGTCCTCTCTATTATACCGTCCAAGCCCAATGAAACAAAGGGCCTGAACAGTACAAAGGGGTGACTATGCGGTAGCCCCAGTGGTATTGAGCGCACCAACAGCAGTAGGAGCAGCAGCGGTAATCGTTGCAGGTCCAGCAGTAGCTTTGGTAGCAGTGATAGTGGCAACTTGAGGCGCGGCAATAACTGTTGAAGTTTGTGCAGCAGGATCCCAAGCAGAAGCGTAATTAGTGTCGGTAACACCACCATCAGCATCAAGCTTGGCAGTAATACCTACAATAGCAGCACGCATCGCGGTGATATCAGCAACCGCGGCTTCAAGATCAAGCTCTAATTCAGTACAAAGTGTAATGAAAATAGCGTGATCGTCATGCAATTCATCTGTCAATGTTTTTAGTTCATCAACTGACGTTTTGGTAGTCGCATGGTCTGTTCGTAACTCTGTCGCCAAAGTGTTCGTTGTGTCAACTGACGTTTTAAGTGCAACGTCATTGTCGTGAAGATCGTCCAGAATTTCTTCTGTTTCTTGATCTTCGTGATCTACAACAACCATAGTAAAGGTTTTTAATTAATAAAATGGGCATAGCCCTCACCCGAAGATGAGAGCTATAGGGTCAATTCCTAGTCAGAAGCAACAGCAGTCGCACCAGTTTCAATCCGCATCAAAGATGCTTGTTGAAGTATGGTTGTTCCGAAGGCAACCTTAGCACCAACTTTTCGTCGTTGCGCTAGTGGATCGCTATCAGTAGGACCAGGAGGAGTAAGGAACATTTGAAGCCGTTGAGCTTCTCCAACTCCGTACGCACCTCGTCCAAAGACTAATGCAGGGTATACAGTCGTGGTTGACGCGAATGATTGTACATGTGAAGACACGACAACACGAACACCGTGAAGCATACCGATCTCTCCGTTGAATACTTTAGACACATTCACACTATATTTGTTCAAGTCAACCCAGCTTCCTGCCGCGGTTGATGCTCGAAGGTCATAAAGTTGGAATGGGTGAATAACACACATGTAAGCTCCAGCTTCCCAATGCGGCGCATCTTGATCAGTCAAGAAGGACTGTGCGAAGTTAAGGAGATCAGCAGTGAGTAAGTCTGTAACGGCAAGATCTGTTCGAGCAGTATTTCCAGATCCAGCGTATTTAACGTTGTCTCCAGCCATAATAGTTGTTTGAACAGTCTCGTCAATGTCACGAGCCATAGCAGAACCAACGGCGCTTGCAGCACCTCGAAGGAAATCGATTTTATTACGTTCGATTACCATGTCAGATAGATTCACAACAATTCTAAATTGCGTTGGCGATACTGAAATGACGGTTGCGTCGAAATCAGTGTCACTAGGCGAGACACCATCGTTTGTTGAAGCACCTGTGGTTACAGATGAACTAGCGATTTGGTCGAATTTAGCCCAAGAAAGAGTGTTGTATCCGTCGTCAATGACAGGACGTTCACCAAACTTATGAAAGAAAAGTTTTGGTTCGAAAACCTCAAGGGTCTTCTTTCGTAGCCAAGTCTGTAGGACATTGGAATTCATGTCATTTCGTGTAATTGCAGTCACGATAATGGGGGTTAGATTTATAAAAGGATTTTAGTCCTTTCATGTCCAACCTTTACACACCTTGGAGCCGCCCGGAGGCTGCTTCTTCTATTAGATACGCTTCCATTTTACTAGTAGACATATCCTTAGGGTTTGTAGGGTTTAGACGTGAGGGACTTAAGTGCCCGCCAGCGTCCGTTGAGTTCATAGCTTTCGAGGATGATATTTCATCTCCTAAGGCTCCTTTTACAAGTAGCCATGCTGCTTCCTCAGACAGTGAGCGATGTGTTTGCATCACCTCTTCGATCTTGTCGACGTGTTCCTTTGCATTTGGATATTCATCCAAAACTGAATTTAAGCGTTGTTGACGTTCGGTCTTGGCGCGTTCCCTACGAGCAATCACTTGCTCAATACGAGAATCAATATCACCGGACTCAGGCAGGTCTTCAATAGCATCTTCCTCCTCTTTCGAGGGATTGGCGCGTAATGCTTCTAGCTCCTTCTCAAGAGCGTCTGCCCGTTCATTTGCTTGTTCAGCTTCAGATAAAGCGACTTCTTTCTCCTTTTTGACGGCGTTCCTCTCTGAAAGAATTTTCTTCCATCGTTTCGCACCAGGATCAGATTTCTTTACCTCTGCCTTAGGTTCGTCGCCTTGATCGGCTGACGGTTTGCCTTCGGATTCCGCTGCCTTCTCAATCTCTTGAGGGACAATAGTTTCCTCTGGCGCAGCTTTAGTTTGTACTGCTGGCATAGGTGCCACAGCGTCAGTGGTTTTACCATCCACTGCATCAAGCCCAGATTCAAGTGCAGCCTCGAGTCCACCGGACTCTTCTAAAGCCTTCAATGCTTGCTCGTCAGAAGCATCTTGTGCGCTATTGGCTGCCACCCTAGCCTGTGCGGCTTGGAGTTGTTCGTTTGACATAGTGTCAATTGGTTAGGATTTATTATGCAGTTCCAAACTGCGAGGTTTATACAACGTTTCCCATGAAACCTTTTGTATTAACAGGGTTATTATACATGTGTGCTTCCCAAGGATCAAGCGAGGCGGTATCCTCAGCATTTGTCACGTCAAATTCGGCCAAACGTTTTGACACACGTTCAGGAAATGTAAGCATGCTCTTTATGTAGTGTCTTTTCCATTTATTCAGATCATCTGAGGTGTATTTGTAATCTTTCTCGCCAGTCATAGCAAAGATATCTTCCTCTATATCCTTTAACATCTCACCCCAAAGGCGAGTGAACAAACCCCAGCCAGGATTTACCTTTAGGGATTTGATCATTGCTAAGTATTGTTCCTGTGATTCAGCGCTCTTTATACTTAAACGCATCAAATCCACGTCAATTTGTTGATTATTCATTGCGACAGAATTATATGATTGAATTTATTCAGCAGGTGCTTCTTCGACTACCTGTTCAACTACTTCTTCGGCGACTTCTTCGGCGACTTCTTCGGCGACTTCAACAGGCGCTTCAGCTTTAGGCTTCCTAACTCTTTTAGGTTTTTCTACGAACATGATCGCTGCTCTAGACTTCAACATCGCTGCACGATTAGCGTTTAGGTCT
>Ga0233413_10000150_pt1 | contig 36782 bp, 38 predicted proteins | sample Na_anoxic_6_MG_FD_189019 | JGI IMG/M metagenome (GOLD analysis project Ga0233413, IMG submission 189019) | Seawater microbial communities from Saanich Inlet, British Columbia, Canada - Na_anoxic_6_MG | ecosystem: Environmental > Aquatic > Marine > Inlet | place: Canada: British Columbia...
ATTGTCGGTTTATATTTTTTAATAACATAAAAGACGAGTTAGGTCCTTTCCATTTAGATTTGCTCATGTTTTTTAATTTTAAGTAAATAACCGAGGTAAAAAATTAAATTTTTACAATTCAGTTACAATTCAGTTACGAATCATCACAGTCAATTTCGTGTTAATGCTGCAATGGCAGAACCTACACAAAAATCTAAAACTAAAATAACTGGTAACCACCTACAGAGTTTTAGGCCTAATTTAATGCATTCTATAGACGGTTCTATTATGAGGTTTTTTATCAGTGAGTTTTTCAAAAAAACAAAAGGCCAAAGATTAAACCACTTACATGATTGCGTTATGTTACACCCTAATGGTGTTGGTTTTTTTTATGAGCTTGTAGAAGAACTATATTGTGATCCAAAGATGCTTAGTTTAGCAAATGATCTAGTTTTTAAAAGGTTTAAAAGAGATACCGTCGGTCCTCCGAGACATAAAATAGAAGAAATACAACAGATTTTTTCAGAAAAGATGGGTTCTTTTGGACTGACTAAAGGTACCTTTAATACCAGACATTGTTACAGATATGAAGGTGCTAAATAATAGGGTGCAAAGGTTTACTTTTAATTCCATCGGACATCTATAGAGGAAGATATTTAACTGACATTTTATTTTGTTTACTGTACATCTGGTGGAGTGTGTAAAGGTTTATTTTTAATTCCATCGGACATCTATAGAGAAGATAGTTAACTGGCATTTTATTTTGTTCACTGTACACCTGTGGAGTGTGCAAAGGTTTATTTAATTACCGACTCTAAATGAAATTATGGTTAATAATAATATGAATACACAGATAGCTTTAAGACAAGAAATTGTAGAAAGTTATAATAATCCGAACTCTGGTATTTTAGATCATTTCACTACGGATGATTTAGTCTAGAAAAAATCACACCCTTGATTTACTTGTTTTTTTGTTTTTAGTTGGTTTTCCCCAAGGAGTTACGGACGTACGCCCACCTGAAGTTTTCCCTTCACCCCCTCCATGTGGGTGGTCTATTGGGTTCATGGCCACGCCTCTAACTTTAGGTCTTTTGTTCATCCAACGAGATCTACCTGCCTTACCTTTATTAGTTAGTTTCCATTCATCATTTGCAACTGTACCTATAGTTGCAAAACAGTTTGTGGTTATAGTTATGTGTTTACCTGAGTTTAATTTTAATTTAGCTGTATCGTAGGTTTTTTCAAGTAATTCTGTAAAAGAACCAGCAGATCTACTTATAGTTGCAGTTTTCCCGTTTTTGGTTGATACGTTGTGTATTAAACTTCCTAATGGAATTTTGGATAACGGCAAAGAGTGGCCGTTTTTTGGGTTTGCATTACCCCCGGATTTTACTATAGTCCCTACTGTTAGGTTTTTCGGGGATATTATGTAGTCGTATCTGTTAGTTGAAAAGTCATAAATTGAAGTTATTCTAGCAGATCTGAACGGATCGTACTCAATACTTGTAACAATTCCTGTTGAATTGTTATGACGTTCAAAATTAATTTTTCTATATTTTTTTTTGTGCCCACCACCTTTGTGATAAGATGTAATTTTACCTGTGTTATTGGTCCCATTAGCATTTTTCAATCCTTTTATTAAATGTTTTAGTATCGGTTTTTTTGAGTGCTGTTTCGTGTGAAGGGTTACGAGAGATCTTAGCGATGGGGTTGTAGGTTTGTATTTTTTAAGGTTTGCCATTTTTAATTTTATGATTTTATCAAAAACATTAGGTTTATTAAAAAAACGGTTTGTTTGGAAAAGGGTTGATTTCCATAATGTAAACAAATCAATTATATTATTTAAAAATTTAAAACGTTTAAAGAAAGTTAAATCGTTAACGACCTTAGTTGGTTTAAGTGGTACAGTTAAGGTGCGAAAAAAAAGATTTCAAAACTTGTCTGTTGAAAGGTCTGGTGAGCTTATTAATTACGTAATACACGTTAACTTATCCTTAACAAACACGTACGTTAGTGTTACAGATGTTAAAGGTAGGCTTTTAATATCATTGTCAGCAGGTTCAGTCGGGTTAAAAAAAAGACAAAAGCGTACACAACCTTTAGCTTTAGTGTCTGTGTTTAAAGAATTGTTTTTAAAAACAAAAATTCTAGACAAAAAAAGGGTTTCTATTCATTTCCATAATGTGAGGTTTTATTATGAGTCTTTGGTTATTAAATTGTTGAAGCCAAGGGTGTTTATAAAGACTGTTAGAAGCTACAATTTGCACCCACATAACGGTTGTCGGCCGAAAAAATTAAAACGATTTAAACAGAGAACTAAGAGGTAAATTGTTGTTGAAAGGATGACTGAGCGGTTTAAAGTGGCAGATTGTAAATCTGTTGGGTTTTACCCATCGCAGGTTCAAATCCTGCTTCTTTCAAAATTTTGAGTAGTATTCGAAATATGACGCAGTTGGTAGCGTGCCTGTTTTGGGAACAGGAAGTCATGTGTTCAAATCACATTATTTCGAGTTTATTGCGTTAATTTATTTTAGTTTTAAAGTAAATGACTTTAGTGTATTATTTAAACAGTTATGAAATAATTTAACGTTATTTTTGTAATTTAATGTAGGCACATGCCTTAGTTGGGGTTTGGTATAAACCTTATTTGTGATTTTTAAAGCTAAAAAGTCAGACGTTTTGTTTAATTCAAAAAACTTAGTAAAAGGTTTATTTAGTTTAGTTTTATTTGTAAAAGTTACGAACAAATAAGAACCTGTTGCTAAAGGGGTTGTATTGGAGATAGTTGTAGACTGTAAGTATTTTCTTAATAAGCTTTTATTTGGCTTGTAAGTTATTAATTTTTTTGTTTTATTTTTTTGTTTAGTTTTCAAAAATTGTTTAGTTTGTATGTCATTCGCCAAATAAATTAAAAGAATATCTTTGTCTTTTAAGTATTTTTTAATTTCGGAAAGTTTATAGCTCTTCGGTGTTAGTTTCATTTTTTACTGTATCTTTAAAAGGTAGGGTTTGTTTAGGCTTGACAGGATTCGAACCTGTGACTAAACCGTTATGAGCGGTACGTTCTGCCGCTGAACTACAAGCCTTGTCTTACAAATATAAAATATGGGTAACTTAAGTATAGGTCAAGTGTTAATAGTAGCTTTAGTGTGTATTTTAATTTTCGGCGATGTTTCTGGGATTGTTAAAAGTTTTAAACGTAAGTTTTTAAAGAGAAAAGACAGGAAAAAAGGGATTTGAACCCTTGACCTTTGGTTTTGGAAACCACTGTTCTGCCAACTGAACTATTTCCCTTAATTAGTTGTGTTTCAATATCTCTTAGAGTTAAGAAACAGGTTTTTGGTTTTAGGTTTTTCAAAAATTTCGTTGGTTATAGCAGCGTATTCTTATAAAGAAACTGTTCTATTTTTATTTACCAAGTCTGTAGAGTGCGAAGGCAAGCCACGGGGTTTTTATTTCATAGCTACCAGTGTTACAGATGTATTCGCAGCGTACGTATCTTTAACGTCCGCGATTTCAACTGCACTGGTCGCTATGTTTATGTTTTACCATTTTTTATTGTTTATTTCACCTGCTTTATTTAAATTTGAGTACGATGTTTTAAGAAGCGTTTGTGCTAAATTATTTCTGTTTTGGTGCTTCGGTACGTTTTTATTTCACAACTTTCTTTTTCACTCGTTTTGGGAGTTTTTTTTAAGTTTTCAGAGTTCTACTGTGTATCAGCCACTGTCTGTGTATTTTGAGGCCAAAATAAACGAGTTCGTAGAATTATATCTATTTTTTTATTTTGTTTGTATTGCAGTGAGTCAACTGTTCGCAACTTTTTTTTGTTTTTTAGACGTAGCGGGTAACAGGTTAACGTTGGTGAAAAGGTTTAGGAAGTTGACATACGTTATGTTTATAGGTATTGCTACTATTCTAACCCCACCAGACATTATCAGTCAAGTTGCGGTTTTTTTAATTTTTTCAGTGTTTTATGAAATTATTGTAGCAATTTCGATATTAAAATTTCGGTTTAATTCGGTAACCAGTTAAAGCTTATTAAAACTCCTACAGTTAAAATAAGGTACCCTAGTGATAATGGTAAAAAAGATTTCCATCCTATATGCATTAATTGATCGTATCGGTATCTAGGCAATGCTGCTCGTGTTAAAATAAAAAAGCATACGCCAATTAGCAGTTTGATCGAAAACCAGAACGAACCTGGGAATATGGTAAACGGAAAGATGTTTAATACAGGCAACCATCCTCCTAAAAATAATATAGATGAGAAAGCGCTCATTAAAAGCATATTAGCGTATTCTCCTAAAAAAAATAAAGCAAAAGTCATAGCGGAGTACTCCACGTTATACCCTGAAACTAATTCCGCTTCTGCCTCAGGAAGATCAAACGGGTGCCTATTAGTTTCTGCTAGCATAGAAATGTAAAATAATATAAACATAGGGAACAGAGGTATGATGTACCATATTTTAGCCTGTGAGTTTACTATTAAATGAAGGTTAAAAGAACCTGTGCAAACACACACGTTCACTATTATAAACCCTATAGAAACTTCGTATGATATCATTTGGGCGGCAGATCTTAGCGACCCTAAAAACGGGTATTTGGAGTTACTGGACCAACCGGCCATGATAATTCCATAAACACTTAGCGACGATATCGCGAATAAATAAAGAATTCCTAAGTTTATATCCGATAGCACTACGTTTTCAGACAAGGGAATTACGGACCAGCCAATTAAGCTTAAAATAAATGATAGTAAAGGGGATAATAAAAATACGTAAAGGTTTGAGTTACTTGGAAATACTGTTTCTTTGACAAAAAGTTTCAAACCGTCAGCTAAGGGTTGCAATAAACCTAAAAAACCTATAACGTTAGGTCCTCTTCGTCGTTGTATGCTTCCCATTAGTTTTCGTTCCGCAATTGTAAAGTAAGCTACAGAAATTAATAAAGGAACAACTATAGCCAGTATTTTCAAAATTAATGAGATTATTAGAATCATTTTGTTTTTTAAAAGCTAAAACCGGATTTGAACCGGTATTATTAAATTTGCAATTTAACACATTTACCGTTATGTTATTTAGCCTAAAATAAAAACGTTTGTTTTACAAAAGGATAAGGAGGGATTCGAACCCACGGTATTTTTTAATACAATAGTTTTCAAAACTAACGCCTTAAACCACTCGACCACTTATCCTAAACAGAAAGCAAAAGAAGGGATTCGAACCCACGCCTTTAACCTTGGCAAGGTTACACTCTACCACTGAGTTACATTTGCTTTAAATTATTTTTAATTAATTAGTTTATAACTTTTTATTAAAAACTTGAATTCATTTTTTGTTTTTGCTGTAGTTAATAAGTTTATTCTCAAAAAAGGTAGCCTACCAAAAAATCTGTAGTTTTGTTTTAATTCGTTAAACAAGAGTGTTGATTTTATGTTAAATGAAAAAATAAAATGCTTAAACGATGTGTCATAACTAATTCGGTATTTTTTACCAAAAATATCATTTAATAATTTGTTTAAGAACCTATCCTTTTTATTTTTTCTTAGTGTTACCATACACCCTACGGGATTTCCTTTCCTGATTTTTAATGATATATTGGGGGTTTTTGATTTTATTAGCGACCCCTTTTGCTGGCTTAACAATTCCAAAGCGTTTAAACTGGTTAAGGTATTAGAGATGTCAGGTGTTTTAAAAATAAAGTAAACGTTTATTTGTTTAATTTTAGGCAAGTTTGATGGGTTAGTGTATGGGAATTTATTTATTAAATCGTAGTTAATTATGTTTTTCTTATAAAAATTTAAAAAGTTCATTTTTTAAACGGAACCTGACGAAATGGCGTTAAATTTGTTGAATTTGCCCTTTTTTAGCGAAGCCGGGATAGGTCCTGTTATACGGCTAGCCAGAGGCTTCCCTTGTTTGTTCATTAAACTAACGCTGTTAGTAGTAAATTTTAGATTAGATCCGTCTTTGTTGGTTTGATTTGTTTTTGATTTGATTATTAAAGCTTTAAAAATTTCGCCTTTTTTAACTTTTGAAGTTTTTCTTGATTTGTTTCTTAGCTCATTCACTGAAACTATTATAACGTCGCCAATATAAGCATACCGTTTTTTAACCCCGCCTAAGACTTTAATACATTTGGCTGTTTTAGCACCTGAATTGTCAGAAACTTTAAGTACTGTTTGTTGTTGAATCATTTTAACGTTATTTTGCGCTTATAGCTCAATTGGATAGAGCGTCGGATTTCGGTCCCGAAAGTTATAGGTTCAATTCCTTTTAAGCGTGTAAGTTTAAAACCATCGGTAATTTATAAATTTTTTATTTGTGAATGCTGTTTGGTGTATTCTGGTTTTGTTTAAAAACCCTGTGCTAGTTTTATCCGATGCTTTTAAGAACTCTTGTGCCAGCAAAAAATAAAAAGGTTTAGTAGAGGGTGTCTGGGAGTTTTTAAGTGCGTTTTTCAACCCGTAGTGTACTTTTAGATTAGTTTGGAGTAAAAACGGGAATTCTTTAAATAATTTGTTTCGTCGTTTTAGTTTTTTTATGTAAAAGCTTGGGGATGAATTCGTTATGGCCAACTTAAACAGCTTACTAAAATTCTTTTTTTTTTTTAACTTTTGGAGTTTTTTGGCGCTTTTACTTACCATCTTTTCTGAGGTCCATTTGTTACCCTCACGCATTAACGTTAAGTTAGTTTTGTTTTTTATCATGTGTTTTAGTTAGCGAGTTTTTTAGTCCCGTATTTTGATCTGGACGTTTTTCGGCTTTTTAGCCCGGAAAAATCAAGTTTCCCTCTTAAAATGGTGTATTTAATTCCAGGCAAATCTTTAACTCTTCCTCCCCTTACAAGAACGCTAGAATACTCTTGTAGATTGTGCCCTTCGCCTGGTATATATGCAGAAACTTTTTTGCCGTTTGTAAGTTTCAGTTGAGCTAGTTTTCTTAAAGCTGAGTTAGGTTTTTTTGGGGTTCTCAAAAAAATTTTGGTGCAGACTCCCTTCCTTTGGGGGCATTTATTTAAAGCCGGAACTTTATTCGTTTGTTTTTTAACCGGACGTTTTTTTTTACAGAGTTGATTAATAGTTGGCATAGGTTGTGTTTTAGCTATTAAATAAAATAGTTGTGTATAAAAAGTAAACTGGCAGTATTTGAGACGTTACCTCTATATTAAAATTATTGTTTATCGAGTTGTCGGTTATTATTTTGTAACTGAAAATTAACCCTAACACTGTGCTAGTTAGGATATACGTAAAGTTTTTTAATAGCACGGTGTTCCTCTGGTATATATTTATCGATTTTTTATAGAACCTTAAAGCACACAATGTCATTAATTTAAATATAAGAGCGGTGCTTGATAAAAGAAGTATACTTTTGAAAATCATTAAAAAGTCATACTTAGTAAAAGTTTTGTAGAGCTTTAGCGTAAGTAAACTGATTACGGTTGTATATAAGTATAAAAGAATTAAATCAAATATCCTTTGAGTTTTAGTGCTGAGTTTAAATTGGAATATTAAGACCCAGCTCAATCCAACTATTATGGTTGTCAAAAGAGCAAATTCTGTTAAAGTTATCAGTTGAGACCAGAAGACTATGTTTCGAGCTGTTTTAAACAAGTTTAAAATTAATCGTCGAAAGTCTTCGTTACAAGTAAAAAATTTTCCTGCAGTTTTTTCGTATTCTTCAAACAAGTGCTCTAGTAAAAACCAGCCGGTCAGTTTATCAAAAAAGTTTAGACGGTTGCGGGTTTTTATGGCTTTAATTAAAATTGTTGAGGCTATGACTGTCATAAGTTTACCTGAAATTAAGTACCACATAAATAAAAATTTTAAAATATTCCGCAATTTGATATTATTACATTAGGGGCCCAAGTTTTCGGACTATTAATTAGTCTGTATTTTTTTTATTCTTTTAGCATCTCAAGCAGTATTTCATATTTTATTGAAATAAAAAAATTTAGAACTAAAAAATTAATTAAAAACACATCGGATATTACGAACATTAGCAAAGACCTGAATTATAGCTTATGGCTTACCAGTTATAGTTGTGTTAATTTTCTAAAATAACGTCGTTTTTGTTTTTTGGGGGGTATAACTCAATAGGTAGAGTGTATGCTTTGCAAGCATAAAGTTATCGGTTCAAGCCCGATTATCTCCAGTTTAAATTACTGCAAAACTTTTCTCTTCAAGTTGGATTCGAACCAACGGCCAAATGGTTAACAGCCATTTGCTCTGCCTCTGAGCTATTGAAGACACTAAAGATAGGTTTTAAGTCCGCGCTTTTATGGGGTAAAAGGATTTGAACCTTTGAATGGTCGTACCAAAAACGAGCGCCTTACCGCTTGGCTATACCCCAAAGAAATTTTGTTTTTATAAGAATTTTGGTTCAACTTTTCTGTTAGAAGCGAATGCTTCGTAAACTACGAAAAAAAAAAATAAAGATGAGATAGCTGATACAAATGACCCCCAAGAAGCCAGCTTATTAAATGTAATAAAAGCATCTGGGTAATCAGGTATTCGTCTCGGCATACCTGCAACTCCTAAAAAATGCATAGGAAAAAATGTTAGGTTTACCCCGACAAAAAACCCCCAAAAATGAATTTTACCCAGTATCTCAGAGTACTTCACTCCTGTTATTTTGTCAAACCAGAAGTACACACCTCCTAGCATAGAAAAAACAGCACCCATCGACAGAACGTAGTGGAAATGTGCAACTACATAATAAGTATCGTGTAAAGCTATGTCTATACCTGAATTAGCTAATACTACTCCAGTTACGCCACCTACAGTAAACAAAAAAATGAAACCTATTGCGAATAATGCGGGAGTTCTAAGATCAATAGAACCGCCCCAAAGGGTAGCTAACCAGCTAAATATTTTAATACCAGTAGGGATAGCTATAATCATAGTGGCTGCAGTAAAATAAGCTCTTGTATCGATATCGAGACCCACTGTGTACATGTGGTGAGCCCACACAATAAACCCTAAAACCCCAATGGAAAACATGGCGTAGACCATTCCTAGATAACCAAATATTGGTTTTCTAGCTGTGCTAACTATAATATGACTTATAATACCAAAACCAGGGAGAATTAAGATGTATACTTCAGGGTGACCGAAAAACCAAAACAAATGCTGGTATAACACAGGGTCTCCTCCACCGGCAGGGTCAAAAAAGGTTGTGTTAAAATTTCTATCGGTTAATAACATTGTAATTGCACCTGCTAAAACTGGAAGCGATAGGAGTAATAAAAAAGCTGTTATTAATACTGACCAGACAAATAAAGGCAGTTTGTGAAACGATAAGCTCTTAACTCTCATATTAAAGATTGTACATATGAAATTAATTGCACCTAGAATTGACGATGCTCCGGACAAGTGTAGGCTAAAAATAGCTAAATCCACTGCCCCACCTGAGTGAGACGTTCCACTAGATAAAGGTGGGTAAACAGTCCATCCTGTACCAACACCGGCTTCTGTTAAAATAGAGGCGATTAGTAACAATAAAGATGGAGGTAATAACCAAAAACTTATATTATTCATTCTTGGGAAAGCCATGTCTGGTGCTCCAATCATTAAAGGAACAAACCAGTTACCAAACCCTCCTATCAAGGTAGGCATAACCATGAAAAAAATCATAACAAAAGCGTGGCCTGTCACAATAACATTGTACATTTGAAAGTTTTGTTCTAGAAAATTTCCGTTAGGTTGAGCTAATGTTATTCTAATATATAACGACAAAGCTGTTCCAGCTACACCTGAGATTGCGCCAAAAATAAGGTACAAAGTACCTATATCTTTATGATTTGTTGAAAAAAGCCATCGAGCTACAAAACTATAAATAGGATTAATGTTTGAAGTTGTTCCCATATTTTTAAAATTTTTATCTAATAGACTTTTTTAAGCCGCTTATTAAACCGTTCCTTGCGTATTTTAAAAAGCTTAGCCTAGAAAGTCTATAGTTCTTATTTAAAATGTTTTTACGTCCTGTTACTATACATCTTTTTTTAAGTTGAACAGGGAATGTGGTTATACTCTTATCAGTCAAAGTAATACTAGCGTTCCATCTAGTAGCTTTGACTAACTTTTCGTTTTTTTTTATGCTTTTTAAAATTATTTGTTTTGTTTCGGATGTTAAAACAGACTTTCGTTTCTGTAAATCCTTGTAAGTGTGCTTGTTCATAACTTTGGCTTTATATATTAGTTTGGTTTTCCCAGGGAGATAGGAAGTTAAAAGTTCTGTATTCCTGGCACAGTTCTATAGACTCACTAACAACTCTTTTTTCTATCTCATTGTACCTCATTTCAATAAACCCGCTTAAAGGAAAGTCTTTACGTAACGGGTAACCTTCAAAACCATAATCTGTTAATATTCTTTTTAAATTAGAGTGGTTTTTAAAAAAAACACCGTACATATCCCATATTTCACATTCATACCAGCCACCAGCCAAAAAAATTTTTTCACACGAATGTACTCCGAGTAACTCATGAGTGAAAGTTTTAATCCTTAACCTATAGTTGTACCGTAAACTTAACAATTCGTAGACTATTTGAAAACGATACTTGTTCATAGGGTAGTCAACGCCGGAAATGCAAGTTAAAAGTTTAAATTGATATAAAACGTGGTACTTTAAAAATAATAAAATGTCAATTACAATTTCCGGTTTAACAACAACGATTAGATCTTCGTTAAATACTTGGATTTTTTCTAAAGGACATATTCTTGCCAAAGAATTTAAATTTTCAGTTATTATTTGTTTATTCATATTATATGGTTTTTTAATTTTTATTTAAATATTTTTTTTCTATAATTTAAATTTTTAATGCTTACCGTTTCATTTAAATCTAAATTTAATTTGGAATAAAGAAATTTTTGTTCGTTTTTTAAGTCTTGTTCGTAAATTTTATTTTTGTGCTTTTGAAGTAGGTTCGTGTTGTTGTTAAACAAAAAGGAACCGTCAGAAAAAATGGTGTTATTGTTGTTTATCTGTTTAGTTATTTTAAACATTTTTACCTATCTACCTCACCAAAAACAATATCTTGAGTCCCTATAATGGTAACCACATCGGCTATTAAATGATTTTTCGACATGTGATTCAAGGCTTGTAAATGCGCAAATCCCGGCGCTTTTATTTTACACCTGTACGGCCTATTCGTATTGTTTGATATTAGATAAACACCGAATTCACCTTTAGGCGCCTCGCTAGCTGAATATACTTCATTATAAGGAACCCTAAATCCTTGAGTATAAAGTTTAAAATGATGGATTAGTGACTCCATCGAGTTTTTTAACTCTGTACGAGAAGGTGGCGTTATTTTTTTGTTATCACTTTTTATTAAACCAGTAGGTATTTTGTTTAAACATTGTTCTATTAATTTTAATGACTCTTTCATTTCTACTAGCCTAATTAGGTACCTATCGTAGCAATCACCGTTCGAGCCTACAGGAACGTTAAACGACAGATTTGAGTAAACTTCATAGGGCTGAGATTTTCGCAAATCCCAGTTTAGGCCCGATCCACGAAGCATTACCCCACTAAAACCCCAATCTACAGCATCTTTCGATGAAACTACACCAATGTCAACCAAACGTTGTTTCCAAATCCTATTTTCTGTTAACATATCTTCAACTTCAGCTAATCTGATCGTAAATTGATCTGCAAATAGGTATATGTCGTTTAATAGCTTAACAGGTATATCTACAGAGACTCCGCCAGGTCGGAAGTAGGCCGCGTGCATACGTGCCCCAGAGACTCTTTCATAAAATTCCATTAGTTTTTCTCGCTCTTCAAATGACCACAAAAAAGGAGTCATCGCTCCTACGTCCATAGCGTGACAGCCTACTGCCAGCAAATGATTCAATATTCTTGTTATTTCAGCGAACAGTACGCGTATGTACTGAGCTCTTAAAGGCACTTTTACGTTTAACAGTTTTTCAACAGCCAAACAGAACGTGTGCTCTTGGGACATCATAGAAACATAATCTAACCTGTCAAAATAGGGAAGTGCTTGCAGGTAACTTTTATACTCTATTAATTTTTCAGTGCCTCTATGCAATAACCCTATATGCGGGTCTGCTCTCTCAACAATTTCCCCTTTTAATTCTAAGACTAGACGTAAAACCCCGTGCGCTGCAGGGTGCTGGGGGCCAAAATTTAAAGTAAAGTTTTTTATCTTTTTTTTCAGTAATTTTTTTTTTAATGCCATAGTTAAAATTTTATTTTACTCATTATCGGACTTGAACCGATACTCTTTTTAAAGAATCAGATTTTAAGTCTGACGTGTCTGCCATTTCACCAAATGAGCTTGCGTATTTATTTTGTTATTCAGATGCTATTTGTTCTTATAATTTTCTAATATAATATCAGAATTAGTGTTTAAATAAAAATTGTTTAAAAAGATAATATCATCAACAACAACAATACTAAAAATCTTACAATTTAAATCTAAATGTTTAGGTGGTATTGGCCAAACATTAGAATAAATTAAATTAGAATTAATTATTTTTTTCACAGATTCTTTAAACGTTATTTTGTCACCCTTTTGTATTACGAAAGACTTTTTTGTTTGAACTTTTCCATTAACTAAAACGTTACCGTGCGCAATAAATTGTCTAGCAGAACGTATGCTTGAAGCGAAATGGGCTCTAACTAGCGTAACGTCTAACCGTTTTTCTAAATTATTTAAAAAAATAACTTTTTTATTTATACGCAAATTTGTAAACGAACTTTTTACATTAGAATCCTTAACAGATTTTTTTAAGAATTTCGTTAACAACCCCCCGTACAATATTTTAAAGTTTTGTCTAGACAATAACTTTTGTTTATAATTATTAGAAAACCTGTTTATAAACCTAGAAACATTGTATGAGTTTTGGTCGTAGAATTTGTACAAACAATACCTCTTATTACTGGACGATTGTTTTAAAATAAAGTTTTTAATGTAATCCCATTTTTTTTTATTTAATTTTAATATAGTATTTGGGTTAATTCCGTGTAATTTTAAATTTTTAAGTTTTTTATAACGAGGTTTATAACGAGATTTTGTAATATGAATCATAATATTATTTTTTATAACTTGTGTTTTTTATAATGGAATAAATTAAAAAAAAAATAAACTTTTTTAATTTATTGTTTTGATAATCTCCCGAATCAATATTGGATCTATAACTCAACACTTTTCTAATGTTTAACTCTTGAAACGTTATAACAGGAACATTACTTTTAATAGCGATACAACCAATACTAGTAACTTCTTTTAAATTGGAGCTGCAAATAACTATTAAATCAGGAACCTTAACCCCAAAACTTTTTTTTGACCAACCACCTTGTGGTATAAAAGAATGATTTGTAGTTTTTAGGTGAGTTACTGCCGTTATATTATTGTTGTTAGATAACCCAACAAATAAAATTTTTTTGTTGTTACGATGGTAAGAAGAAATTACTAACAACGCTTGTTTCATATAACTTACTGTTATGTTAACTTTTTTTATACAAGTAAAATTTTTAAAAATTCGATATTTTAATAAAAATAGTTTTATTAAGCTAAATTTTTTGTTTTTCTTCCTCACGTTTTTCATTTTAAAGTACTTTTCCGGCCTTTAAGTTTATAATTTCATTATCAAAAGCTATACCCTTTCCTTTATAAGGCTCTGGAACTTTACAACTCCTTACTAAAGAAGCAAACTCAGTAACTTTTATAAAGTCGCTGCCTTGAATAAACAACGTACTAAGTTTTGAACTATCAACAGTAATATTACACGGCACTTTAATAAAAATGCTGTGACTATAACCTAATTTTAAATGTAAAATTTTTCTATCGCCTGACTTAATTACAAATATTTTGTACCCTACCCCTAAGATTTTTAATTTTTTATAAAAATTCATAGAAACTTCCAAAAAGGATTGTTTTAGTAACGCAACAGTCGTTCCTTTTAAAGCTTTTAAATAGCTAGGGACTTTTTTATTGTTTAACCGGGTGGGGTTTAAAACTAAAACCTCTTTCCCACAACAAGACAGTTCTAACTTCAATTTTAACTTAACTATTTTTTGTTTTGAAACGCCTTTTATAAATAAAACGTCTTTGTTTCTATTGTAGTAAACAGAAACATTGTTAGGGACTTTTATACTTTTTTTGTCGTTCAACTGTACCATAGTTACTTTAAAATTAATAGGGGCTCCCCTCCCTTTTTTATAACTTTACAGTAATCACTAGAAAACAGGCCTAAGTCTGTTGACATTAACAATAATTTTCCATTTTCAGTTATTTTCCATAACTGTTTGGCCGAGTAATATACAGGTAAACTAGGTTGGCTTATTAACTGAATAGCCGACAGAGTAGGTTTGTCGTTAGATTGGTATTTTAAAAAGACTTTTAGTTTTGTTTCATTTAAAACACTGTACCCTAAAATGAACCCTTCGTCCCACAGTAAGTTTAAAACTGCCTCACAGTTTTTATTTTTATGTGCCACAACAAACGATTTTTTTGCCATTTGACCATTTTTAATATTAGCAACCATATTTTGTAAATAATTATTCATTTTGTTTTTAAAATATGTTTAGAGACAGATTTGAACTGCCGACCCAAGGATTTTCAGTCCTTTGCTCTAACCTACTGAGCTACCTAAACAGATAATTTCTTAAGTAAAAACACTTTTTAATAGTCCAACTTTTGTTTAATTAATAGCTCGCCATAACAATCAAATATTTTTAAATACTCTTTTGTTACGCTTATATTATTGATTAGTTTTTGATTTCTGGGGTTAACGGACGTTTTAGAAATGTTTACTGAAACATGATGTTGCAATTTAAACCTAAGTTTTACTGTTAACCCGGGAAACACTTTATTGCTTATTTCTTTAACTAACAAAAACAATAATAAATAATTATAAGAACAAACCAAAATACGCCTACCGTACGTTACACTTTCAAATTGTTCTTGTGAGGTTTTATTAACATGGGGAGACTTTAAAACACTCATAACTTTTTTTTGTTTTATTTTTTTGCTAACACTCAAGACTTTTGTTTTCAACACACTGGTTGTGTTAATTTTTTTTATAATCTTAGTAAATTTTTTTAATGACTTTAAAGACTTTGACGAAATATATAGGTATATAACCATTTAATTTTAAACACACGTAATTAATGAGAAATGTTTGTGGCTTCTGTTAAATAAATACAAGTTAAAACCGTAAACACATAAGCTTGAATTACAGCTACACCTAACTCTAAACCCATTAAAATAACTAAAATTAACAGAGGAATTGTGTGAAACCAAGCTAATAAATCTTCTAACAACAACATACTCCAAGCAAACCCGACTATAACTTTTAACAATGTGTGCCCAGCCATTAAATTGGCAAAAAGTCGGACACCTAAACTAATAGGTTTAAATATATAAGAAATAAGCTCTATAGGAACTAATAAAAATCCTAAAGCCAAGGGCGTGTTAGGAGGTAAAAAAATAGATAACATTTCTAATTTGTATTTTTGAACGCATAAACTAACCACCCCGATAAAAATAGAAAAAGATAGGGTGAATGTTACTATTAAATGACTTGTGATAGTAAAACTGTATGGAATTAAACCAATCAGATTGTTGAACAAAATAAAAGTGAACATTACAGCTATGAAGGGGAAAAACTTTTCTCCTTCTTCATTTAAATTATCAAAAACTAGTTGAGCAGCTGTCTCGTAAATTGTCTCTACTAAAGTTTGCCAAACACTAGGTATTAAAAAAAAGGTCGTTTCTATATTATTTGATGAGCTTATGAAATAAATAACGCTAGAAAAAACCAAAATTACTATAAAATTGATGAACAACATATTGGTTAAAGAAAAATCTAAACAAAACAATTTAAACGAAAAAATAGAAATAATTTGAAATTGTTCTAATGGAGTAAATAGCATAAATAAAGAGTGCGTGGTTAAGCTTAAATAGATTTGAACTATTGACCTTACGCTTATCAGGCGTACGCTCTAACCAACTGAGCTATAAGCTTCTAATTTATTTCTTTTTTATAAAGACCTAACTTTATAATGAGCAAGTTTAGTTTCAACGCTTCCTATTAAAGGAATTAAAAAAATAAAAAATAAAAAATAAAAAACGGTAGCGACTTGGCCTACAATAACGTAAATATCTTTTACCGGTTTTTGGCCTACCCAACCTAATATTAAAAAATCTGCAACTAAAAGCCAATAAAAAATTTTGAACACCGGACGAAAGGTAGTACTTCTAACCTCTGACGTATTTGTAAACGGAATTAAAAACAAAACAATTAAAGCACCTCCCATAGCAGCAACTCCACCAAGTTTGTCGGGAATTGACCTTAAGATAGCGTAAAATGGTAAGAAGTACCACTCAGGTACAATATGAGCAGGTGTTTGCATAGGGTCAGCCGGTATATAATTATCGGGGTGACCTAAGGAGTTTGGAAAAAAGAATACGAACATACTAAAAAGCAACAGAAAAACAAAAAACGCAAACAAATCTTTAGCCACAAAATAGGGATAAAAAGGAACTTTATCAACACCACTGTCAACACCTAAAGGGTTATTTGAACCATCTTTATGTAATAAAGCTAAATGTAAAAGTGAAACTCCTGCAATAATGAAAGGCAAAAAAAAGTGTAAGCTAAAAAATCTATTTAAAGTTGCATTGTTTACAGTAAACCCGCCCCATAACCAATCAACAATAGCTTGGCCAACGACCGGAACAGCTGTAACTAAACTTGTAATAACTGTGGCGCCCCAAAAACTCATTTGACCCCAAGGTAAAACATAACCCATAAATGCGGTTGCCATCATTAAAATAAAGATTAAAACACCAGAGCACCACAATAACTGTCGAGGTTGCATATAAGAACCGAAGTACAAACCCCTAAATATATGGCAATAAACAACAATGAAAAACATTGACGCGCCATTGGCATGAATGTATCTAATTAGCCAACCATTATTAACATCACGCATAATGTGTTCAACACTACTAAACGCCAAATCAATGTGCGGGGTATAGTGCATAGCCAAAAATATACCTGATAATATTTGAATGACTAAACAAAAACCTGCAGAAGAACCAAAACTCCAAGCATATGTTAAATTAATAGGAGAAGGGTAGTGGATGATATGATTATCAACAAATGATAATACATAGTTTTGATTCCATCGCAACGTTTTAGTTACAAAAGACGCCATAAAACTTGAATTTTTAGCTGGATTTGTTGAAGAGAATGAATATTGAAAAGTATCAAACAACGAATTTTTTATTATATAATTTGATTTCATAAAACTGTTAAAAATAGCCGTGGAATTGAACCAACCAAATTTAAAAACTTGAAAGCCTATACTAAACTATTTTAATCTTCTAAAACGTTTCGCTGTTTTAGAGTTAGTGTGTGTTCGTTGGCCTCTAGCCGGCAACCCTGATAATTTACGCAAACCTCTATAAGCTTTAATTTCAACTAAAGCTTTAAAAGAAAAAACTTTTATATTTTTCAACTCACTTGAAACTATTAAACCAGATTCTTCAATACACTGCAGTAATTTTTTTACCTGCAAATTTGACAATTGAGACAGCCTTATGTTGGAAGAAAGCCCGAGAGTTCTAAATAAAGTTGAGATGTTTTTGTTTCCTAACCCGTAAATTTCCTGTAAAGCAAACCTTAAAGGTTTTGAGTTTGATATTTCTGCTTCTAATATATAAACCATAATAACTAAACTTTAAAAATACATCACTTCTACTAAAACAGCAACACTTAGATGTATTGATTCCAAAAAAATATTAGGGTAAATTCCCATAACTAAAGTGCCAAGTATCAAAGGAAAAAATACCAAGAATTCTTTAAGGCTAATGTCTATATAGTGTTTAAAATACTGAGTTTTTAAATTACCATAAGCTATCCTATTGAACAGCCACAGTGAGTAACAACCTCCTATGACCATACTTGTAGCACTTATAAAAGTTATGATGGTATTAGTTTTAAATGACCCAGTTAAAATTAGGAATTCTCCTACAAAACTGCTAGTACCGGGTAACCCTATATTAGCCATAGTAAAAAATAAAAAAATAATAACGTAGATAGGCATAGTATGAACTAACCCGCCATAATACTGAACCATTCTTGTATGGTGCCTATCGTACACAACTCCTATAATTAAAAACAAAGCGCTAGCTACAAACCCATGGCTTAAACTTTGCAACACGGCTCCCTCTAACCCTATTATATTAAAGCTAAATAAACCTACCATAACTAAATTCATATGAGCTACGGACGTATACGCTATTATTCGTTTAAAATCAGACTGCCTAATAGCTGTAAATGAAGTATAAACTATTCCGACAGCAGACATTGCATAAACGAAAGGTGCAAAATAAAAGCAAGCTTCGGGGAATAAAGGAAACGAAAACCGCACAAACCCGTAAGTCCCAAGTTTCAATAGAACCCCTGCCAAAATAACTGAACCTGCTGTAGGAGCTTCAACATGAGCTTCAGGCAACCATAGGTGTACTGGAACCATAGGAACTTTTGTTGCAAAAGAAAAGAAAAATGAAAACCACATTATCTTTTGCTCTAAAGGGGAAAATGAAAACGCTGTCAGAGTCTCAAAATCGGTAGTGCCTACTTGAAAGTAAATATATAAAATCGACAACAGCATCAACACCGACCCCAACAAAGTATACAAAAAAAAGAAATAAGCGGCTCTAATTTTTCTTTCTCTTGAACCCCAAACACCGATAATTAAATACATGGGTACCAAAACACTTTCAAAAAAAATATAAAATAAGAAAAGGTCTAATATGCAAAAAACACCAATTAAAAAAAATTCCATGACTAAAAAAGATATTAAATAAGTCTTTACTCCTTTTTGAATGCTATCCCAACTAGTTAAGAGGCACAAAGGAATAAGCAGAGTCGTTAATAAAATAAAAAATAATGATATGCCGTCGACACCTATGGTAAAATTTAAATTTAACCCAGGAATCCACAAAAACTTCTCAACGAATTGGAACGTTCCTATGGACTTATCAAATGAAAACCATAAAAACAACGACAATACAAACGTTAAACAAGAAAACTTTAATGCGATTGACTTTAATAAAAATTTATTAGACGAAGGTATAATAAATAACAACAACGAACATAATAAAGGCAATAATAAAACATAAATCAGTATATTTGTACTAGCTAACATAATTTCACTTTTCGAACACATCTTATAGGACTCGAACCTATGACCCACAGCTTAGAAGGCTGTTGCTCTAATCCAACTGAGCTAAAAATGCTAAAATTAAAAAATATCCGTGGAAAAAAGAAGACCGAACTTATGACTCAAAAGAAATAATAACGTTGGGTTTAAAAATAAAAAAAGTATGAACGAAAAAATGGTTGTTATTAGCAAAGCATTAAAGCTGGAAATTGGGTGGTATAACTTACCAGCAACAGTTTTTTCAAAAAACAAAACTTTAATAATCCTAATATAATAAAAAGTCGCAACCACACTACATAGTATACTAAATAAAGCAACAAAAAACATTGATGAGTCAATAGCCGATAAAAAAACATTTATTTTCACTAAAAAACCCACCATAGGAGGAAACCCTGCAATTGAAAAGAGTACGGCGGTGAACAGAGCTGCTAGCATTGTATTAGATTTGCTTAACGAAACCAAATCAGTTAAATCTTTATTAGATTTCTGTAAAAAATTTGATTTTAATTGGGTTGAGATAAAAATAGCCCAAACACATAACCCAGAAAAACTATAAATAATTAAATAATTAAATAATACCTGTAAACTTTCAAAAGTTCCTGACGAAAAAGCTATAAGAGAATACCCCATGTGACTTATTGAACTATAAACCAACAAACTTTTAATTTTTTTTTGGGTTAACCCACCAAACGAACCTGTTAATATAGTTAGCACAACACAAGCACACACTAAATATCTCCAAGAATCGATTAGACTATAAAAACTAAAATAATAAATACGCAACATTACTATAAAAATAGCTAACTTTGGAACAACTGAGAAAAAAAAAGTTGAGGATGAAGGTGAACCCTCGTAAACATCAGGAGCCCAAGCATGAAACGGTGCTACGGCTAATTTAAAAAAAAAACTTATTAAGATCAATATTAAAGAAATGTTAGTTAAACTAACTAAGCTGACGTTGTCTGGAAAAAAAGTATTCTCTGAATAAAAACTTGAAACTTCGTGTAATGAAAACAAGAACATTAGTTTAGAGGTTGTGCAAGGGTTAGAACTATACATTTCAAAAACGGAATTACCCAAATCAGACCCTTTAAAAGTTAATATTAAATTTAACAAAACATCGTAAAACAAGCTATTAACTGAGTTTAAAAAACACGCAATATCGATTGCAAAAGTTTCTTGCCTAATTTCAGGTAAACCAGAAAGGTTGTTAAAAACCTCGGGTGAGTTTAAAAAAACATGTAGTAAATCAAATTTTGAAGACTCGATAATTTGCTTGCAATACAAAAAATCCACAAAAAAATCTAAATCAGAGAACTCTGAACTAACGACTTCTGAACAGCTTTGTTGAAAACAATACAAGTCTTTAAACTCGTCGAAGTTCACAGTACCAGAGATTCCGTATAATAAAGACGATCCTAACAAAAACAAACAAGATGCAAACGAACCTAAAATAAAATACTTAACCCCTGAATTAACTGAAAATGTAGACTGTCTCTTGAAAGATGCTAATACGTAAAACGATAAGCTTTGTAACTCTATAGCCAAATACGTAGTAATTAAATCATTAGCGGAGCACAACAAAAACAATCCCAACACTGAAAACAAAAATAATAAAACGTATTCAAAATTATTAATTTTTTGAGTTTTTAAATAAGGTTCTACGGCCAACAGGCATACTCCAGCTAAAATACTTATAATAGTTTTTGATAAAAAACCTGTATAGTCAGTCACAATAGTATTGTAAAAACTGCCTGTGCCTTGAACTTCTAACTTGTCGTTTAACAACAAACAAAGTGATAAAATTAAAACTAAAAAACCCAAATAAACAATAGATCTATAAATTAAAGGGTACGATTGTTTAACCGTTAAAAAAGAACAATGTAAAGTTAAATATATTAAGGACATTCCTAAAAATAACTCAGGAAAAACACTTATTTCTTTTAATAGCAATGACGATTCAATTATCATATATAATAATTTTTAAAAAATTTAACTAGACAAAACCAAAACGTTTTTATAATTTCTTGATAACTGTTTGTAAATTATTTGATTTTTATTGGACGTTTTGTTTGGGTTTACAGTAAGCACAACCGCAGCTATAGTAGCCAAAAGAAGTATATTACCTGCCACAAGAAATTGAAAAACGTACTGAGTGTACATCACTTGTCCTACCGAAACAATTTCAGTAAACGAGTCTATTTTGTCGTACCAATTAACATAAAAATTTTCAAACGAACTGTTTATGTAAACGTTAGACTTAAAACTATTCGATAAAGTGAACGACACTTCAAATAAAAATACAGCCCCTAACAAACTCGCAAAAGGAAAATATTTGAACGAATCTTTATTAAACTGACTTGTTTTAATGTCTAACATCATAACAACAAACAAAAATAAAACTGCGATAGCGCCCACGTAAATAGTAATAAACAATAACGCAACAAACTCACATTCCAATAAAAAGAGAATAAACGACGCAGAAATAAAACTTAATATTAAAAACAAAACGGAATAGACAGCGTTTTTAACTACAATAACCAGTAACGCACTTAAAATCATAAGACTTGAAAAAATATAAAATAAAAAATTAATAACCATGCTTAATTAATGAAAGAGGGATTTGAACCCCCGACACTTGGATTATGATCCCAATGTTCTAACCGACTGAACTATTTCATTTTGTTCCAGCTACACGTTCCCGTACAGCTACCTTGTTACGACTTCATCCAAATTATTAATTTCTTAATGAATTTATTAAAGATATTAAAAAAACAAAAACAGCTTTTTTAAACCTAAACTAAAATTTTCAAATAAAACTAACTTTCTGCATGTGACGGGCGGTGTGTACAAGACCAAGATACGTATTCACCGCAACGTTCTGATTTGCGATTACTAGTGATTCCAACTTTATATAAGCGAGTTGCAGCTTATAATCCGAACACGAAAATTTTTCAAACTAACAAATTTTTAATAAATTTAATATACTTTTGTAATTTTCATTGTAGCACGTGTGTAGCCCAACCTATAAGGGCCACAGGGACTTGACTTAGTTCTAACTTCCGTTAACTTATCGTTAATAGTTTTTTTACAACTTAGTAAAAATTCTAGTGTTTTATATTTTTTGAAGTAAACAATTTTATAAAAATAAGAGTTGCGCTCGTTAAAGGAATAAACCAAACATCTTACGACACGAGCTGACGACAGTCGTGCAACACCTGTAATAACAAAAGATATATCTAATAATGTAAATATATCTTTATATTATTATATCAAAGGTTGGTAAGGTTTTGCGCGGATTATCGCATTAAACCACATGCTCCACCACTCGTTGTAGGCCCCCGTCAATTCCTTTGAGTTCCAATTTTGCAATCGTACTCCTCAGGCGGAGTGCTTATGGCGTTAGCTTAAAAAATCCAATATTATAAAAATTGAATTACAGCACTCAGCATTTACAGTGAAGACTACCAGGGTATCTAATCCTGTTTGCTACCTACACTTTCGTCCCTCAACGTCAGTTTTTACTAAAGAACCGCTTTCGCTACTGATATTCCGTCACGTGTCTAAGGTAATTACTCCTTAACATGAAATTCTGTTCTTCTGCTAAAAACTCTAGTACAACAGTTTTATAAGCTTTTTTAAAGTTGGGCTTTAAATTTTAACTAACAACTTGCGGTACTGTCTACGGACTCTTTACGCCCAATTATTCCGGATAACGCTTGCCCCTCCCGTATTACCGCGGCTGCTGGCACGAGAATTAGCCGGGACTGCCTTAATTATAAATAATGTCATTATCATTTTTAAAGGAAGAATTTTACAACCAAAAAGCCGTCATCATTCATATAGTATTGCTGGATCAAACTTTCGTTCATTGTCCAATATTCTTCACTGCTGGCTAAAAAATTAGCCTGGACCTTGTCTCAGTTCCAGTGTGATTGGTCATCCTCTCAGACCAATTAAAGATCAAAGGCTTGGTAAGCTATTAACACAACCAACAACCTAATCTTACACAAAAGTATCTTTTAACAAAAAAATTAATTTTTTTTTATTATTAGTATTTTTAATTTTTAACAAACCCAACACAACACTAAATTTGTTATAATTGTCCTAAATTAAAAGGTAACATTTTTGCACGTTACTCACCCGTCCGCTACGAAAAACTAATGTTTTCGTTCAACTCGCATGTGTAATACATACTATTAGCGTTCATCCTGAGCCAGGATCAAACTCAAATAATATTAATTTTTAACTATTTATATAATTCAAAAATTTATTATTATAATTTATCTATGTAATGTAAAAACATTAAAATTATGAACTTTATTATTTATGTCGTATTTAACAATAAAATTAGTACTTTTAAGCTAAAAACTTTACAGCTCTTACACATAAAGTCTATCTACGTAATAATCTTTTACGTTTTTAAAAATCTATCTTAAGACTAGTTTCTTGCTTAGATGCTTTCAGCAATTATCTATTATAAACATAGCTACTCGGCAATGCTATTGGTATAACAACCGAAACACCATAGGTTTACTTTTCCCGGTCCTCTCGTACTAGGGTTTAACTCTTTCAATTTTTAAAGCTTGCGGTAGATAGGGACCAAACTGTCTCACGACGTTCTAAACTCAGATCATGTACCGCCTTCCTTGGCGAACAGCCAAACCCTTGGAACCACTTTCAGTTCCAGGATGCGATAATCCAACATCGAGGTGCCAAACCACTCTGTCGATAGGGTCTCTAAAGAGTGATTAGCCTGTTATCCCCGGCGTACCTTTTATCCGTTGAGCGATGATCTTTTCCACACAGAATCACCGGATCACTATAACCGACTTTCGTCCCTGCTTGATTTGTTAATCTTACAGTCAGGCAAGCAATATACTATTACGCTCTGCAATTAATAAATTTTAATTGGAACTTACCATTTGTGCGCCTCCGTTACTCTTTAGGAGGCGACCGCCCCAGTCAAACTACCCATTATGCAATGTTTTAATTAATAAGAAATAAAAATTATTAAGAGTGGTATTTCACAAATGTTTTGATTATTTGCCAGAGCAAACACTTTTTAACAACTTCCCACATATTCTAAACATGACAATTTTTATTACAATACATAACTATAGTAAAGGTGCACGGGGTCTTTCCGTCTAGCCGCAAGAACTCCGCATCTTCACGGAGAATTCAATTTCACTGGGGTTGTGTTGGAGACAGTAGGACAGTCGTTACGCCATTCATGCAGGACACCAATTAAATGCCAAGGAATTTCGCTACCTTTGGACCGTCAGAGTTACAGCCGCCGTTTACTGGGATTTCTAAAAAAAGCCTTAACCTTTTTTATTATACTTGCAGCACCGGGCAGGCGTCAGTCTCTATACATCTTTTTTCAATTTTGCAGAGACCTGTGGTTTTATTAACCAGTCGCTGTCCTTGATTTTGTGACAGCTTTAAAAGGTTTCCCTCCCAAAGCTACTCCTTCTCCCTAAGTTACGGAGTCAATTTGCCGAGTTCCTTCAACACAATTCTCCCAAGCGCCTTAATTTTCTAAATTTGTCTACCTGTGTCGGTTTGCAGTACGGTTTTTTAGTGATAAGCTATTTCTTGAAAACACTATAAAACAACAAATATTAACCAAAAATTGTTATTTTATTCATGTTTTGTCACTTAAAACTACATTAAAATATATTTAATACCCCATCAAAATTTTTTAACAAGCTTTCGCTAAAAGTAAATTTATCTTAGGGACCGAATAACCCAAGAAGGATTAGCCTTTTCTTGGAAACCTCAGACTTAAGGCGACGGGGTTTTTCACACCGTTTATCGCTACTCATATCAACATTATCAATTCTGATTTTTCAAATTTATGTCACCATAAATCTTCTTAAATTTACAGAACGTTCTGCTACCATTTAAAAATCTTTTTAAATTTACCGTTTCGGTAAGTAATTTCAGCCCCTATACATTTTTTAAGCAAAAAGACTAAACCAGTGAGCTGTTACGCTTTCTTTAAAGGGTGGCTGCTTCCAAGCCTACCTACCAGTCGTTTTAATCTCTTTACAAATTTCTCACTTAATTACTTTTAAGGACCTTAACGGGTAATCTGGGCTGTTTCCCTTTTGACTAAGAATCTTAGCATTCAAAGTCTGTCTGTTTAAAATACTTTTATTAAGTATTCGGAGTTTCCTTAAATTCAGTAAAGCTTTACGCCCCCCTTATTTATTGAGTGCTCTACCCCAAAATAAAGTTTTTAAACGCTCTACTTAAATAGATTTCGCAGAAAACCAGCTATCTCTAAGTTTGATTGGCCTTTCACCCCTAACCACAAGTCATCCCAGTATTTTTCCACATACACGGGTTCGGCCCTCCAATCAGCGTTACCGCTTAAAATTCAGCCTGCTCATGGTTAGATCACTTAGTTTCGGGTCTTATTTTAGAGACTTAACTGCAATTTAAAACTTATTTGCTTTTAGCCTACAAAATTTTTAAGCTTGCCACTAAAATAAACTAGTTGATCCATTATGCAAAAGGTACGTTGTCACTTTTAACGAAGCTACAACTGCTTGTCAGCATTAAATTTCAGTGTTTTTTCATTTTTATTTTACTAAATACTATTTCACCTTTCCCTTACGGTACTTTTCACTATTAATCGTCAAATATTTTTAACTTGAGGGTGGTACCCCACTATTCAAACAACACACCACTTGTACTGCCTTACTTTTTAAAAAATGCTTTTTATTTTTTACAGGGCTACATTTAATACATGCTTCCTTCTTTGGCTTAATTGTTAATTAAATTAAAAAACACTTTCATAAGTTATTTTAACCGGTTTCGCTCGCCACTACTAACGGTTTCTCGGTTGATTTTTATATTTAGCTACTTAGATGATTCAATTCGCTAAATTTAAAAAGTTTTTAATTAAACTTCGGTTTACCGATACGGAAACTTACAACTCTCAGCGAAAAATCACTCGTTATAAAATATCGTTTTGTTTAAAACGTCCGCTAAATATTTAACGTTAAGGCATTCGTTTAATGCTTTATTTTAAATACGACTTAACAAGTCCAAGGCGAATAACGGGATTTGAACCCGTGACTCTTAGAATCACAATCTAATACTCTGACCAACTGAGTTATAATCGCCGGATGGTTTTAAAAATGTTTTTGATTCCCTGATTTTCAAGTATTTAAACCCACTTTTAAATAACCTTACTCTTGAGTTCTAAATGATTTCAGGTAAGGAGCACGGATTTACAATATAAACCATAATTTTTACGTATCTCTAACGGGATTTGAACCCGTATTGTTGCCGTGAAAGGGCAACGTCCTGACCATTAGACGATAGAGACTTTTGTTAAGACTCACTACTTTAACCAGACTTTTTCAGAAAAAACATGGAAATAAAGAAAATCAATAAAACTTTATAATCCACCATCCAACCAAACACCACCCAAAATTTAGAGGCACTTAATAAAACAACACTACCAGTTAAAACTGAAAAAGTATAATGATAAACATAATTAGACTGCAATTTGACTAAAAACCCCGAACTTAAATAAATAGTTTTTGACAAACCCATAGGGCCTAAAACCTCAAATACCCCTCTATCAATTATTTTATAACTTACACCATAACCAAATGAGAATCCTGACTGCCCTAAAATAGTGTTATAAACTTTGTCAAAATACCATTTTCTATTTAAAAAGTTGTATACTTTGTTACCCAACTTAGAAATTTTTAACGAAAACAGGGTGTTGACAAAATAAGAGTATAGAATGTACGACAGCGACGCGCCTGATAAACTTAAAATTACAGGCAGTACCTTGAAAAAATGATCAATGAACTCCGCATCAACCATATTCATGTTTTCAGGAGAAACAAAAATAGCGTTTCCCCAAAAATCGGTCCCCAACCCTATTAGCATATCTTTGCCATAAAAACCTATAAAAATACTAGGAATAGAAAGCACAGCTAAAGCAACGCATATTTGGTACGAAGAATCATACGCCCCGCATATAACATTTTTATAACCATTGGGCTTAGATAAAAAAGTCAGGTGCAATAATCGAGTCGAATAAAAAGCTGTTAAAAACGCACCAGCCGAACCCAACGTATAACTAAAATGGCCGGGGCTAGAAAACTTACCATAAGCAACTTCTAAGACAACATCTTTAGAATAAAACCCCGCCAAAAACGGAAAACCTATTAAAGCTAAGGACCCTATAACCATCATAGAATAAGTAAAAGGTACTAAATTTTTTAAACCGCCCATTTTTCGCATATCTTGTTCGTCAGCCACAGCATGGATAACAGACCCCGCGCCCAAAAACAGTAAAGCTTTAAAAAAAGCATGGTTTACTAAATGAAAAACTCCCACAGAATAGTTGGATAAACCACAAGCAAAAACCATATACCCTAGCTGACTACACGTAGAATACGCAATGACCCTTTTTAAATCGTTTTGCACCAGCCCCACCGTTGCCGCAAAAAACGCAGTACAGGCCCCCAAAACCGTGATGGTTTGCAACATACTAGGAGTGTATTCATACAACGGAGAGCTTCGTGCAATTAGAAACACACCTGCAGTAACCATGGTGGCAGCGTGAATTAGCGCTGAAACAGGGGTTGGGCCTTCCATAGCATCAGGCAACCAAGTGTGTAAACCTAATTGAGCAGACTTTCCCACAGCACCAACGAACAAAAAAAAACCTATAATATCTATTAAATTGAAACTAATATTTAAAAAACTAAAAGAATGGTTTGCAAAAAGAGGTGTCAAAGCAAAAACCGTAGCGTAATCAACAGCTTTAAATTTTATAAATATAATCAAAATACCTAAAACTAAACCGAAGTCCCCCACTCTATTTAAAACCATAGCTTTAATGGCCGCTTTATTAGCTTGCAGCCGAGTAAACCAAAAATTAATCAATAGGTAAGAACACAAACCTACGCCTTCCCACCCGACAAACATTTGAATAAAATTGTCGCCTGTAACAAGAATAAGCATAAAAAAGGTAAACAAAGATAAGTATGACATAAACCTAGAAAGATGAGGGTCATGGGCCATATACTCAGTCGAATATAAATGAACTAAAGAAGAAACAAACGTTATAACACAACACATAACAACAGTCAGGCTGTCAAACAAAAACCCCCAATCTACATTTAAAGTTTCTGAGTTTATCCAAGGCATTAGCTTTATATATACGGGACAACCTATTAAAGCAACTTCATAAAAAGCAAAAGAACACAAAAAAAACGTTAAAAATAAGCAACTAACTGTAACAACAGCCGAACCCTTTGGGCCAATTTTTCTACCGAATAAACCAGCACTAATTGAACCAATGAGAGGTAAAAAAACTAAAATTAAATACATGTTCGATCTTTATTAAATACTACGAATATTTTAAATGTGTTAGAGGCAAGACTTGAACTTACAACCTCCGGGTCATGAGCCCGATGAGCTAACCTTTGCTCTACTCTAACAGACTTTCAATAGTTTAATCCCACTCTAAAGCTCCTATATACCAAATGTAAACAAACCCTATCCCTAATTCCATTATAAAGTCTACCATTGACCAGAACCCTAATATGTTTAATTGCGACAATGATACACTCCAGGGCAATAAAAACATTGTTTCAATATCAAACAGTATAAATAGTATAGCAACTAAATAAAATTTTACATCAAATATATTCCGAGCGTCTTCGTATGGCTCAAAACCGCACTCATAAGCAGATAATTTTTCAGTCTCAGGGTTTTGTATAGCTAATAAATAAGATAACGTTACTATAACTAAAGCCAAAACAATTGCCACAAGTAAAAAAAGTAAAATCGGCAAAAACTCGCTGTGTATAAAAGAAAGTTTATTATTAAAAAAAAAAGGGTCGAATTGTAAATTATTTAAAAAACATGGAAATAACATTTATCATTAATTTTTGGAAAGAGTGGGATTTGAACCCACGGTATAAATGTGTTTTTATACAAAGATTTAGCAGATCTTCACTTTAAACCGCTCAGTCACCTTTCCTTTTTATAATCTTTAAGTAATAGCGGATTTGAACCACTAACATTCTCGTTGTAAGCGAGACGCTCTACCGTTGAGCTAATTACTTTACAACATATTTTAACTCAATTCTAACTTGGTCATAACATAATGGTGGAACTGAAAAGTAGGTAAAGACACCACTACTATAGGCATAAAACCGTGGTTTACCCCACAAATTTCGCTGCATTGGCCGAAGAAAACTCCCACACGTTTTATAAATAAATTTAATTGATTTAATCTACCAGGGCAAGCGTCTACTTTTAAACCAAACGAAGGAACAGTCCAACTGTGCAATACGTCAGCAGCACTTACTAATAATCTTAAATGAGTGTTAGTAGGTAGTATAACTCTTTTATTAGTTTCTAATAGTCTAAAATACCCCTGTTTAGTTTTAGGAACTCCATCTAAAACCATCATGTAACACACGTATTTTAAACTTTGTTCTTGTTTTTGGCAAGAATTAAAATCTGAGATTTCATAACTCCAAAACCACTGATGACCTAAAATTTTTAACGAAAGTTCTGGTTCTGATATTTCGTCCATAGCATATAGTAGAGTAAAGGAAGGTGTTGACAGAATTAAAAGAATTAACGCAGGGATTGTTGTCCATACTATTTCTAATTCTTTAGAATGAACAAACTTGGAATTATACTTATTATTATACTCAACAAAATAATAGATAGTGTAAGCCAATAACCAAGCAACAAATATAACAATAACTGTTAACAAAAATAATAAGTGTTTATTAAAAATTAAGATACCTTCCATTGATATACTTGCAGGTTCTTGTAAATAAGTTTGCCAAAAAGCTGGGCTGTCGCATTTTATTAATAGCATCATTTATATTTTTTTATTATGTTCGCGTAACCAAAAACGAATTATTACTAACAAAAATTAAATATGGAATTGACAAAGTTTGTTTTTTTCACAGCAATTTTATGAAAAACTGTAATTTGATCGGAAATTTTTGTTATTATAACCCACAGTGCCTTTTATAATTATTTTTAAAATTAAGAATGTATACATTCCTTCTATAAAGGTCGAAAAAAATGTGTCACGTTAATAATTAATAATAGCATTATTAATACCCGTTTATTATAGTCGTATAAACAAAAATAACTTGTTAGTAACAAATCGGCTATAAGATTGACAAAGTTTGTTTTTGGGTTGTTATTTTACTATCATTCGGTTTAGCTTTGTTTATTACTTTTAAAATTAAGAATGTGTACATTCCTTCTATAAAGGTCGAAAAAAATGTGTCGCGGTAATAATTAGTAATAGCACTATTAAATCCCTCTATTATATTTGTGTAAACAAAAACAATTTGGATTTTTACAGTAATTTTTTACGAAGAAATGTCGTTTGATCGGTAATTTTATGGTATTTTTAAACCGCCGAACTTTTCACAGCCAAAAACACCAGACCGATTGCTTATCGGTATTTTTATTGCTTTTATTTCTAACAATAAAGGGCCTTGATTAGGATTGACAAAGTTTTTAATAAACGTCAAATAAAATTAAATCCCTAAAACGTTAAAAGAAAAGATGGTTGGGTCAAAACTTACGGACGTTAACGTGACACATTTTTTTCGACCTTTATAGAAGGAATGTACACATTCTTAATTTTAAAAACAAATATGAAACTTTTACAACTTTTATTTAATTTTATTTGTTTTGTAAATTCAAAGAACGAACACAACGGATCGTTAAACAACAGCTTGTTTAACGTTGAACAATTTAAATATTTAAAAACCAAGCACTCTTGGCATTTAGTAGACCCCAGCCCTTGGCCGTTAGTAGCTGCTTTGGGTGCGTTTTTTATGACATCTGGGGGTGTTTCCTATATGCATAACTTTTCAGGTGGGGGTGCATTATGTTTTACAGGTTTTTTAACCATTTTATACGTTATGTATACTTGGTGGAGAGATATAATTAGAGAAGCCACTTTTGAAGAGCAACACACGTTTTCTGTGCAAAGAGGTTTAAGGTTAGGTATGGTTTTATTTATAGTCTCAGAGATAATGTTTTTTTTCGCATTTTTCTGGGCGTTTTTTCATTCAAGCCTGTCTCCTGCTTTTAATATAGGTGGGGTGTGGCCCCCAATAGGTGTTGAAACGATACAAACGTCAGGTATTCCATTAACCAACACTTTTTTTTTGTTAAGTTCAGGGGCAACCGTTACATGGGCGCACCACGCTATAATAGTTAGGGCTAAAAAACAAGCCATAGTGGGGTTAATATTAACTATTATTTTAGCGGCCATTTTCACTTTTTTTCAGGGTGTTGAGTATTTAGACGCGCCGTTTACTATAACTGATAGCGTTTTTGGTTCGTGTTTTTACATGGCAACGGGCTTCCACGGATTCCATGTTTTTGTAGGAACCGTTTCTTTACTAGTCTCTCTGCTGAGAATTGTCGTTAATCATTTTACTTCTACGCACCATTTTGGTTTTGAATCCGCAGCATGGTATTGGCATTTCGTTGATGTGGTGTGGCTATTTTTATTTGTTACTGTTTATTGGTGGGGAGGTATTCATTAAAATATCGCCAAAATGATGGAATTTGGTAGACATGCCAGGTTTAGGTTCTGGTTCTTTTTAAAAGAGTAAGGGTTCAAGTCCCTTTTTTGGTAAGTCAACCTAACAATGTATTTAGTTTTTAAATAGGTTAAAAGTGGTTAGGTTGTTAAAGTTAGTTTTTTCGGATCTGAGTAGTTTAGAACAGTTTATCATAGTGATAGACGTTTTACTAAAAGAATCTTTACCGCTTATGTAAAAGTCATTTAACCAAAGTTTTAGCTTTGTGTTATTAGTTTTAGTTTTTTTGGTTTTGAAATTTGTTAAGTAGGGTTTGTTAAAAATTTTAATTTGCACGTCGCTTTCGGTGGTAGTTGTTAAGTTTGAGGTAGCTTTGTACATAAAGTTGGTAAAAGATTTAAATTTATTTAGTGTGTTATTGTTGAAAAAAATTAAGTGGTTGTCTAAAAAATTGTTGGTAAAAGTTATGGTTGACGTGCAAGCAAACAGCTTCCTTATAATGTGCCAGTCTTCTTTGATTTGAGGGTGTGTTGATACAAATTTTGAACTTGTTTTAAAAATACCTTTTGTGTTTAAATAAGACACGTTTGACTCAAAAATATTAGCGTTTGGCAAATTAATGTAACTGTAGACTGGGTATTGATTAGACATAGTTTCAAAAGGATTTTTCGGGTTACCGTAATTGTGCTCGAAGCAGTATTTTGGTAATTTATCAGGAAGATTAGTGTTGTAACTAAAAAGCTTTAAATTAATGATTTTTCTCAAATTTGAGGAGCTTGTTTTACTTACGTTTATAAAGTAAACACCACTTTTTTTATCAAAGTCTTCGTTTTTGAAAAATGTAAAGTTTTTTAAATACCTAACACCGGCTTCGTTAACCGACAAATTTAAAGTATTAACACAGATTTTTGGGGAATATGTTGTTTTCTTGTTTTCTGCGAAATCCAGGAGATTCGTGATAGATAAGCTATTAGTTCTAGAATAGAGTTCAGAGCTCAAAATAAAGTGTGGCCGTGAAGAGTTTATCAGTTTTTTAGATGCTGTGTGGTTGCCTTCAATGATACTTCTCAACGTTTTTTCTGTCAAACCTTGTTGTGTGGTGGCATAGGTCAGGTTCGTACTTGAGCCTAACCCTACAACTTCGAACCCTCCTTTTACAAACCTTTTTCTCAACATGTTGTTTAAATCGGAACCTTCGTATCTAGGGTTGATTCCTATAAGAAAGCACAAGTCTGACTTTTCTAAGTCAAGCTGGTTTGTTTTAATTAAATACTTGCTGTCTCTGTCAACGTTGTCTGCGTTTTTATCAGTCTTTTTTATATCTATAAAAGAAAACTTTTTGGAAAACAGGATTAACATGTTTAAAGTCTCTGTGTTAATATTATTATCAAAAACAAATGTTAGTTTATTGTTTTTGTAAATATGTCTGTTTAATTGGTCATGAAAATATAAAGTATCCACCATTTCTTTAAACATCAAATCCCAGCATGAGGTAACCGACTTGCTTTTGGTTTTAATAACCCCGTGAAACTCTTTGTTTGGAGAAAACATGCCGTCAAATGAAAATCTTGTTTTGTCAGAGATCCAGCTGTTGTTGGATTTTGTGTGATCGTACCCCGGCAAAACTTTAACTATACGGTTGTTTTTTAAATAAACTTGCAAATTAGAACCGAAGCCATCTGTAAAGTCTATAGACTTTATTGATTTTAATTCCCAGCTTCTACTTACAAATGGGTACGGTTTTGATGTTAGTGCTCCTACAGGGCAAAGGTCTATAACATTACCTGAAAGTTCTGACTGAAAAGTCTTTTTAACGTAAGTGCCTATTTCACTGTTTAATCCTCTCCCGAACATGCCTAGGTTAGGAACCCCCGCAACTTCATCAGCAAATCTGACACAACGTGTGCAGTGTATGCAACGAGTCATTACGGTTTTAACAATTAGTCCAAGATTTTTATCCGTCACTATTCGTTTAAAGTTGTAAAATCTTTTTTTGTCGGATCCAAAAAAAAAGGATTGGTCTTGTAAGTCACACTCCCCACCTTGGTCGCAGATAGGGCAGTCAAGAGGGTGGTTGAGCAATAAAAATTCAAGTACGTTTTCCCGTGATTTTTTTACTAAGGGGCTGTCAGTGTACACGGATCCATTGTTTAAACAAGATTTTGCGCTCATTGAGCATGATACTACAGGTTTAGGGGAGTTTTTGAGTTCTATTAAGCACATTCTGCAGTTTCCTGAGATAGACAAGCTTTTATGGTAACAATAATGCGGTATGTTTATACCAAGAGTCTCGCAGTAGTCTATTAACGGTGCATTTGTTTTCCAAGAGTCGTGCGGGTTGTTGGTTTGAAATTCTAAATCATAATTAAAGTTAATATTATTTATTTGAAAATATTTAAAAGTTTTCATTTTTTAATATTTTGGAGATGTAGCTTAATTTGGTTAAAGCGTCGACCTGTCACGTCGAAGATTGCGGGTTCAAGTCCCGTCTTTTCCGTACAAAGTTTTTTAAATTAATGCTCGGAATTTTTAATTTTATCCATTTGTATTGTTTGTTTTAATTTGTAATACGCAGAAAGAATGGCTAACCCTATAGCTGATTCTGTTGCTGCTATTGTTAATATAAACATTACGAATACGTAGCCGGTTACGTCGTCTAAATAAATAGAAAAGATGATGAAGTTTAGGTTTACTGATAGAAGCATTAATTCAACAGACATGATAGTTATTAATATATTTTTTCTGTTTAAAACTAACCCTAGCATTCCTATTAAAAACAATGTGGTAGTTACGTTTAGTATGTGACTTATATTGCTAATGATCATGGGTATTGATGTGTTCGTTTAGGTACGCTGGGATTTGAACCCAGGGCCTGTGGATTAAAAGTCCAATGCTCTAACCTCTGAGCTACGTACCTAGAATAGTTGTTTAATACTTCTATTAAACGAGTTTTAGGGTGCAGATTATAATGCAAATAAAATTAAAAAACCCATCATTAGTGAGAATAGTGCAATAGCTTCAGTTAAAGCGAAACCGAAAATGGCAAGCTTAAATAACTCGTCTTTTAAAGAAGGGTTTCTTGAAACTCCTACAATTAAAGCACCGAATACTGTACCTATACCTACTCCTGCTCCAGCTAAGCCTATTGTGGCTAAGCCTGCTCCTACGAATTTAGCTGCTTGTAATAACATAACTTAATTTTTAGTGTGGTTTAGTTGTTTTAATGTTAATTTCGGAAAGTAGTCTTTTAGTCTTTCATCAAATTTGGTGTTTTATTGTCTAAGAAGAGATAGTTTTTGGGAGTTTTAGCTTACAATTGTAGTTTTTATCGGCAATTTAGCACCTCCGGTTTTAAAAGCGGCTTTTGCTGTTGAAAGGCTTACCCCGCATATTTCAAAGAGTATTTTACCGCAAGCAACCTTTATCGCCCAATGGCTTACCGCACCTTTACCTTTACCCATCCTTACTTCGGTAGGTTTAGACGTTATAGGGAGGTCGGGAAAGATCCGTAACCAAAGTTTACCTCTTCTATCTGTTTTTCGGGCAATGGATTGTCGGGCTGACTCCAGTTGTTTTGATGTCAAAACCCCTGATTCAGAGGCTTTTAATCCTATTGTGCCAAATTTAAGTTTGTTTGACTTAAATTCAAGTCTTTTTAACGTTCCTTTTCTTACTTTTTTGTATTTTGATCTCTTAGGTTGTAAGTACATAGTAATTTAAATTTTTTCGCTCGCGATCCATGACTTTACACCAAAAGTTCCGTTTTTTGTGTAGGCCGTACTCTCGTTGTAATCAATCAATTTAACCATAGATTGTTGTGGAATCTCACCTATTTTAATTAAAGTTTTTCTGGCCCTAGGTCTACCATTCAGCCTACCGTTTATTACAATTTTTATTCCTTTTATTCTTGATAAACGTGTCTTGATTAGAGTAGTTAAAGTTTTTTTAAGAAATGACAAAAAAAAATTGTGTTGTTTTTTGTTTTCAGTCAAGTAATTTGTTATTAGTTTGTTTAATAAAGCAGACGAACAGGGGTTGGTTATTACTACTATTAAGCTATGTATTAATTTTTGAAAATTTTGGTTTTTAAAAAACGGTTTTAATTTTATTAAAGAACTCTTTAACTCGGTTTTGTAGAAATCGGAAGTAGAAATTTTAGCCGACAATTTTTTATTTAGGTTTTGGGTTTTAAGCGTAATTGTTTTATTTTTTTCATATAAATTTAAACTGATAAGTAAATTTTGGTTTATAAGTTTTTTAATTACACATAAGTCTTTTGGGCTTTGAGAATCCGGCTTATGTTCATAAAACGATAAAAAAATATTTAAGCATTTTTTTGAGTTAGTTATCTTAATTTGATTAACCCAATAATTTTTAATTTCAAAAATCCTAGTTAAATAAAACAATAGTTTGCTGCTTTTGTATGTTGCTACTGAAGATTCTTCTGTGCTGATTACGTCATATTTTTGAGGAGCTTCAGCTTTTTTTGCGTTTATTTGTAAAATAGTTGTGTTTGCTTTTTGTCCCATAACTTATTTTTGTTTTTTTTGTTTAAAAGAAAATCGTTTTCGGGTGGGTGAAAATTCACCTAATTTATGCCCTACCATAGGTTCTGTAATAATTACTTTAGTGTAAGATTTTCCATTGTGTATTTGTAGGGTTTTGCCTACAAATATAGGAAGTACTACGGAGCTGCGCGATTTAGTTAGTACTTCTTTTTTTAATTGTCGGTTTATATTTTTTAATAACATAAAAGACGAGTTAGGTCCTTTCCATTTAGATTTGCTCATGTTTTTTAATTTTAAGTAAATAACCGAGGTAAAAAATTAAATTTTTACAATTCAGTTACGAATCATCACAGTCAATTTCGTGTTAATGCTGCAATGGCAGAAACTACACAAAAATCTAAAACTAAAATAACTGGTAACCACCTACAGAGTTTTAGGCCTAATTTAATGCATTCTATAGACGGTTCTATTATGAGGTTTTTTATCAGTGAGTTTTTCAAAAAAACAAAAG
>Ga0233413_10000152_pt1 | contig 36747 bp, 56 predicted proteins | sample Na_anoxic_6_MG_FD_189019 | JGI IMG/M metagenome (GOLD analysis project Ga0233413, IMG submission 189019) | Seawater microbial communities from Saanich Inlet, British Columbia, Canada - Na_anoxic_6_MG | ecosystem: Environmental > Aquatic > Marine > Inlet | place: Canada: British Columbia...
TAAACCAATGTTTTAACTTTTTTTTCTTTTTTGCTTTGTTTTTTTTTCCTTTTACCTAAGTTTAAAAACTTCATTAATTAAGTATTTTTCAAGCTCCAGATGGAGTTTCTGTGTTAATTTTTCCAGCGATTCTTTTGTTAATCCGATTATTTGGTTTCCGTATCTGTCCTCCAGATTATCTTGGTCTTTTATAGGATCAGCAATTATTTCAATGTCCCCAGCTCCGATAACCCTTGCAACAAACGAATCGTAAAACTCGCCTGTCTGGAATAATGTTACTCGGTCATACGGCAGCGATTCGGGTATTTTAAAGAACTGAATTGTATAATTTGAATATTCCCCTCCGATTTCATCTAAACGCCTTTCTGTGGCATCTATTCCCCTATCGTATAGCTGTTCTCTGGTATTCAATTTAATAATAAACTCCAAAATTTCCCTGTCGTTTCCGATTCGAAACATCACATCCCGAAAATTCATTTTGGATTTAATCGCCTCCAGATATTTTAATAATTCATCCACAGAATAAAAATAAGCAAAAAAAAAGGAGCTTTTTAGCTCCTGTCTATATTACCCCAAAATGTTTAGTTTAATTCAAATCTAAATTTAGGACAGTCTTTATCTATTTGAGCCAATTTATCTGCTACGTCATTAAATGATTTTACCAATCTATAATAGTCGCTACTAATAGTTAACATCAGTTTATGCCCACAATCATACGCTTTGTAGTTTTGTATTTTTACATACAAATTTTTGTATTCTCTTTTGAGAATTTTTTTAGAAGTTACAATCATATTTCTTCGTTTATATCTGTGATGTTACAATTCCATTTGCTGAATAATCTATTCATATTCTTTTCGCAAGATTTCCAAGTTTTAGATGAATGATTAATAACACCATTAAACCAAGTAATAAATTCTAATCTTCCCCAACATTCTCTTAATTCTATTGTACCGCCTCGAAAATCATCTGAACAGTTTTCAATACAAAAATTCTCATTGTCAAAGTGAATGATTTTCCCTTCTTGTAGTTCCTTTTTTAAATTTTCCATTTTGTTTAGTTTTTCTGTGTTTGTTGATACAATAATACAGCTTTTATTTGTAATACCAAGCATTTTCCAAAAAAAAATCAAAAAAAAATGACAGCCCTATTTCCAGAGCTGCCATTTCATTATTGAATACATACCTTTTTTAATCTTTGGGCTTGGATTTTTTAGGCGATTTTTTACTGTTATTAATTTGTTTAAACGCATCTTCCCATTTTGGCAAATGTCTAAACTGTTTTTTAAATTCAGTTTTGCTTAAACCTTTGAGAATCGTTACGTTATAATAACTGTTTCCGACTTTTATCCAATTATCATCCATTATGGCAATGTTATGTCGTTAGTTCCATCAGCCATTGCAGAGAAATCGAAACCATCTTTTAGAGCTTTAACTCGTATTTCGTTTCCTGTTGCTGCTGCTGTCCAAGTTAGCGTATAAACTCCAGCTGAACTCTCTGTTGATCCTGTTAAAGCAACATCCAAACCAGTCGTTACATTATAAACAAACGACGTAGCTCCCGAATCCGATGAAACAAAATCGGCTGGAACTAAGCCCTCAACAGCTGCTCCAAATAAAGTTGTTGTAATCGTTGCCGTTGCACCATCGAAAGTTCCTAAGATCGAACTATAAACAGCATCCGCATCAAATAAACCCTCTAAATCGTCAGCATCGAAATCCAATCCATCAGACTGAATAAGTCTAAGATTTTGATCTCTCTGGCTCTGTTTCCATTGCCAAGAAATTTCGAGCATTTGAACTTCGGCATCCGTTGCTTTTACAAGTCGTGCGTGATAAGTTTCGTTGTCGATTAAAATTGGATAAGCGTAAAGCGGATCTGAATCGTCGCTGTAATACATAAAGTTTCCTCCAGCATCCATAACGAAAGCTCCAAATTCAGCACAGCCGTAAGATTTGTAAGCTCCTAATTCTTGAAAAGATCCCAAAGGAATCATTCCGACGTTTCTCCGAACACCATCACGAACAGTTATAATTTTTCCAGAATTAAATTCCTGTGTGATTGGATCCTCTCGGACATCCTCCACATTTTCGAATTCAGCCGTTGGATAATATCTGTCCTTCGGATTCGCAGCGTTAATTTTCAACTGCAAATTTAAGTTGGTAATGTCTGTTTTCAGTATTTTATTTACTGATCCATCAGCAGCAAAACGAGGAACAAATATAAATTTCTTTGCTACCTGTCCGACAGATGGGCAATCTGGAGTTCCTAAGTTCGCCAGAGTATTATTACAAGTACAATCAATAGCCATTTTTTAATCTTTTTAATTTATTTTTTGGTATGCGTTTCAAATATACGAAAACTTTTCGTTTACTCGTTTGGTTGTTCTGTCGGATTCTGCAAAGTGATTTCATCCATCGCTGTCGTAGTTATCGAATCAAAACTAAATAATTCCGCAATCATTACCGAAGTACAATCGATACTCGGACTCCATTGACAAGTTCGCTGTGCGTTGGCTGGTTTGTTGGTTTGTGCATCCTCCAGAAATTGATAAAATATGATTTCTGCAAAGCACTCCGAAAGTTTGTAATCGTTTCCAGCCTTGACTATAATAAAATAATCCAAGTTATGATCCTGTGGAGTTTTTAAGCCTGTATTTTCTTTATAATAAATCGTCATAATTTTTTATGTAAAATGATTTCTGACCGTAAAAGCTGGTGCTACTAATGTTTTTGGATTCCTGTTTAAATTAATCGATAACGATGCAATAACCCCAGCGAAATAAGTGTAACATTCTGATGTGGTTTGTGCGTTGGTTGTTGCAGAATTATACTCGAGAGCATTTCTTTGGTTGTACGGATACCATTCTAATCCAGTTCTTCGAGAGCCACCACCTAACGGATCAACATCACAACAAACCACGCTAAACATTTCATAAATTGTAGGTATTCTCCAATCTGAAAAAGTCGCAAAAGTTTGACTTTCTGCATCACTTAATAAAGTAGCCCAGTTTCCGCTAATTTTTGTACGCCTCCACCCCAAACCTGTCAAATGGTCAATTATATAATCACTTGCGAAAGCAGATGGATCGGTTGCCGAGCCACTATCAAACGGATCTGTATAATAGTAACCATTTTCATCCGTGAACCTTGCAAGATTTCCGAAACTATTGTTTTCGGTCAAAGTGAAAAACGAGTTTGTAACGCTAAAATCTAATCTCGCAATAAATTCGGGATCGATTTTCGTATAGTCGTAAGTTCCGTTAGCTTTCTGCCACGCTTCGTCATAATTTGCAAACGAAGTTCGCCAACCCGAATACACAGGTCTGTTATACAAAATTCCGCTTACACTCCCTCCAGCCGTGCAAACAAAATCTTTATTTGATGGAACGGCAATTAAAGTTCCATCCGAATCCGTTATAGTTATATCTGGAGCCGTATATGTCGAGCCTCCAGCAATCGCCTGTACAAAACTGGAATCCGAATTTTTATAAATTCCATCGGTTGCTGGTGTACAAATAAAATCTTTATTCGCTGGTGTTGGAATTATCGTTCCATCGGAGTCCGTAATCGAAACGTCTGGAGCTGTAAACGTATCGCCTCCAGCTATTAACCTAATAAACGAACTATCTGAATTTTGATAAGTTCCATCGGCTGTTGGTAATGGAGGAACATTCGATGGTGTTAATCTGGCATATTTATTTAGGCAATTTTTCTTTATAGGTAAAGCAATTTCCAGATTTAAACCAGATAAATTTTCATCCAGAATGTATCTTGTATGTCCTTTATCCTGTACGAATGTTCCCCAGTTAAAATGTTTTATATAACTATAATCGTCAAATCTGGAAATGTATGGGTGCTTTTTAATAATTGAAATAAATCTGTCGGCTTCATCCTCCATTTTATCGATAACATTATCATAATGTTCCTCAATAGTCCAATCGATTTTATTTGTCGTGTCCAGAAACGACATCGTTAATCGAGCCGTATTGCCGACAACGGAAACAGGATCTTTGTCGAAATCTTGTCTTATAATTTCCCAAAGAACAATCGCTGGATAACGAGCTTTGTCCGTTGGAACGTTATCTGTATCGATTTCTTTATTTACAGTCTGTGGCGTTCCGTGATAATAATAAGGTGCAGCCGTTCGCCAAGTCGTTTCGCCTGTTGGAAATGTGGCTTTTACTTTAAAAGTTCCAGCGATTTTATCTAAGTCGTAAACCAGATAATTTTCTGTTCCTAAAATAATATAATCGCCATTTTCGATTACCGTAACATTTGATGTAATTGTAATCGAGCCATCGCCATTATCAACCTCTGAAATAATGGTTTCTGTCGTTCTCATAGCATCGACAAAAATGCCAACGAGATCAACTATATTTTGGGACATTGATGCCATTAGAACGTTTTATATAATACAAAATTTGCTGAATAAATATCATCGCCAGTATTCAAAACATTCCATTCGACAGTAATGTCCAGAGTATTTGTAACGGTTGTATTTATTGCCGTAACGTCTTGAAATATATAACCAAAAACCTGTCTATTTCCATTTTTTGTATAACAAAAATTTCCATTCGTGCAGATGGTTCCTGTCGAGCCGATGGCAGCAATCGTAAAATCTAATTCACATTCCCAGCCTTGATTCGTTGCTGTGTCTAAATCGAAAACTCCTGTAGTTGCTAAAACTGTTGTTCCTGTTTTGATTTTCAAAATTAGTTCGGATCTTCCCCCTCCACCAGTCGCATTAATTAAGCCTCCGATTTTTCCGTGAAAAGAATCGCCAACGACAAACGCATCGGCTGGTACGGATAACGTTCCAATTCCTGTTCCGACTATTGATTGTTCTGGAGCTGTGTTGATGGTTGCCGATTGTACTGTCTGTGCATATAATCCGTAAAGCGATGTTGTCTGTAAAGCATCCAATTTTGTTTTATCGGCTGCCGACATCGAACCAGCTGCCGAAGTCGTTGCTGGAGTTATGGCAACATCTGGAGTCGTTCCTCCTGTTGACGTAATCGGAGCCGTTGCCGTTACATCAGTTACAGCCGAACTTCCAGCCGTTGGCTCCTGTGTTGATAATACCGATTTTGAATTCTCTGCCATTATTTAAACGATAATGAAATTATAACTGTTCCTGTTGCTGCCTGTGATAATCCATCAATTTTTAATCCTAAAGTTCTAAGATAATAAACGTCTGTTATTAAAGCCAAATCGTCGTTTCCTGTCGTGTTATCGATTTCCAGAATGTCCGTTTTTATTTTAATCGGTGTCCAAGATTCCCCATCGTTAGACTGAACGGCTGTAAATGTAATTCCTGTTTCATTCAGCGAAACGAGATCCAGACCAATTCCAACTTTAAATCCTGTATAAGCTCCCAGATCCAAAGTCGTATCGCCTCCAGAAACGTCATACGTTATCTGGTTTGAAATTATTATGTCATCCACAGGAGTTACCATTTTTTACAAAAATCCATCCATTACAGACCATTTATAAACTTCGTTCTGGAGCTTTGGAAATGGCTCCCAAGATATATTGCCATCGTTGGCGAAAGTTAATCCACCTAAAGCCACGAAATTAAATGTGGAGCCGACATAATCAACAGCCGAAACCGTGTATTCCGTTCCGTTAATTGTTACAATATCGGATAACGTGATGAAATCAATATTTCTGGACAATGCGACTTGGTAATTGGTTGCCGTTGGCTCTGTGATTGTTGTATAAATCTCTGTTCTTTTTTCGTAATAAAGGAGCATTTTCGTAGCCTCTTGATATAGCTGGACTCCTTTATTGTATCGTTGTTCCGTAACGACATTAGCTTGAATCTGTGTAGCCTGTAGGCTATTTTCAGCGTTCGCAAATTGGATTCCGACTGTTGTCGCTTTTGCGTTGAGATTTCTGACGTATTCAAAATAAGTAAAATATCTTAAAAATTGTTTTATTCCTGTGTAATTATTATCGTATTCGGAATCATTTTCCCAAGTAAAGCCGTTTAGAAATTTGATCCATTTTTGAGTCTGTGGAACCTCCGAAACTAAGTCAGCAATAAACAGGTTATATTCAGTATCGCCAAGTAAATTCCGTAAGACTCGTTCCTGTGTCTGGTCAATGTAATATTGTAAATCTGCTGTTTCTTTTGAATTCTGGCTGATTTTTAAATCGCCTAAAAAATCCGTTGTTGCAATAAATGACATAAGGCAAAGATAACAAAAAAAGGAGGCTTTCGCCTCCAGTATTTTTACATTCTCGGTTTCTTAATATTCAGCAGATCGATTAAAACCTTTCCGACTTTTTCGCTGTCTGGCTCGTTGATTATGGATCCGATGCCATTTCGGATGTCCATCACATAGCTCTCAAATTCGTTTATCTTTGATTTAAGAGCTTTTATTTCTCTTTCCTTGTAACCTTCCATCGCTGTTTATTTTAAGTCCTCCAGATGCTGCTGATAATATTCCTGTTCGTCTAAATTTTCGTAGAGCCATTCAATAGCTTTCTGTTCCCAGTCGATAAGAATTTTGTCAGATAGGATTGTCGGATCAATTACTGTGTCGTTTTCTAATTTATCTAAATGGATAATTCGCCAGTCCCAGACTTCGCAATCGTTTAGCTGTTCTATTGTTGCATCGTATCGAGCAGAAAATTTATAGATTTCAATAATGTATGTGAATCCGTTATGCTCTGTATCGAAACAGTGATCTGCATATTCATTGTCAAATTCCGTGCTGTTGATGTCATAAATTAAAGCCCTGTTGACTTTTGGCTGTGGCTTGTTAAAATCGATTCCAGCGATTTCTGATTTCATAATCTCTGCGAGATCTTCGAATAGTGTAATTTTTTTTGTCATTGTTTCTGTGTGTTGTAGGAGGCTTTCGCCTCCCTGTTAAATTTATCCCAGATAAATCGTTTCGGTTAAAAATTCATTTTTTTTATTTTTTGACTATATGCATAATATAAATTTTGGTATTCGTTTGTAGTTATACTGCCGTTTTTTAATGCTTTCGTCAATTCCAATCTTTCTTTTATTAATTTATTTAACTTTTCCATTTTGTTATGTTTTTCTGTGTTTGATGAATCGAATATAGGGCTTATTTTTGTATTACCAATACGTTTTCCAGAAAAAAGTTTAATTTTTTTTTCTTACAGCTAATTTAAATCGAACTGCTCCAGCTCAAAAGCTCGACAATTAATCCAGTTATCGGAGTCCAAACTCCATTCCGTTTCGTAGCCGTTAGCAAAATATAATTCCAGACTGTGGCTTTTTTTCTGGAGTTCATCACGCAGAAAAAAGTAAACGATTGAACGCATCAACATCGGATCTGGACAGATTTCTTTTCGACTCATAGCCCTAAAATAAAAAAAGGAAACTATTTGAGCCTCCTTTTTAAATCTGTTTTAAGCGATTAAATACCGAATAGTAGATATAGACCTATTGCCAAACCTATAAGTCCGACAACGAGCCTTAAAAACGATTCTGTTCCATCCTCGCCATCGCTGTAATAATCTGGTTTTTTCATCTTAGTTAAAAAATTCGTTAATTACATCAGCTCCAGATGAATCATCATCGCCACAACCCTCGCAAATTCCTACATTAAAACGATATAGTCTGCCAGATACATCGCAATATTGTTTAAATTGGATCATCGATGTTTGTCCACATTCGCAAAAACAGGATGAATTTTTTAATTCGCTGTCGTTGATTTTCGTGTCCAATCTGGATTCGATTAGTTCCTTTGCTTTTGCTCTTGTTTTTACTGTGTTATAAATTGCCATTTTTTCTGTGTTTTTAATTGTTGTGTTTTACTAATTCCAATTCTAATTCTCTGGCAACATAGTTAATATGTTTTTGAGTTGTCATACTCCACCATCCTAATTCAATTAGTTTTCCAGATTCGATTGTTGCTACGTGAGTTGTATAGCTCCAGACCTTGTTTCCCTCAATTCTTAAATTTTGTTTGTACTTTGATAAATTCATTTTCTGTGTTTTTTGTGTTTGATGAATCAAATATACTTATTATTTTTGTATTTCCTATTTTTTTTCTTTTAACTGATCTTCGTGGTAAATCTTTCCAAAGTATTTTTTGGCTTTCCTCCGTGCTGATTCAATATCTGGATGGTAATGATAATCAATCATTTTTCCGTTTCCAAGATCCGTTGTAATTACTACTATATACATAACCGAAATATAAGACATAAAAAAGCCTCCAGAGTTAACCAGAGGCTTTTTAAACCTATTTGAATTCCTAATTTATTATGAATTAAGGAGTTTCCAAAACAGCAGCATCCGTTGCGATTGTTCCAGTAACAAAAGCCGTTGTGTCGTTACCTTTGATACGTTGTAAACCTCTCCACTCCGCAAGGATGGTTCTAAGGTTTTGAACAAAATCATCGCCAGACATTCCAACATCGATGCTTAAAGCACCTTTATCGAATACTGTTGATTTAGTGAAATCGCCAACCAAATAAGTTCCAGCTGTGATTCCAGTATTTTGAACGATTCGAACACCATCCAACGAAAGACCTCCAGCAACATCAACTAAACGGTCAATGTATCTTTTGTCTGTCGTGCTAACTTTGATTAATTTCAAAGCCGTTACATCAGATGGATGTAAAACAATGTTGTTCGCCTCGTGATTTGCGATCATAATTTGATTCATCGCAACAGTTAATACATCCACTAAGTTAGCGTTGTCAACCGTTCCAGCAAAAGTTCCACCAGCGAAAGCCGTAGCCTGTCCAATAATACCTTGCAAGTTTGGAGCCGTTCCGTTTCCACCAAGTACCTGTGAATCTACATCCAAAAGTAAAAGTTGAATAAGCTCGTTATTAATTTCACTTGCCATAAAATCGATATCGTCAAGCATTTCCGTAGAAACTTTGATGAATACCGTTCTTTTAACAACTGATTCAGAAACAACAACCAAATCAAAATCTGCTTGATTTTTCGCAGCTCCTTCGTCTGTTCCACCAGCTCCACCATCTGGATTCGCCTGTTCAACCCAACTAATTACGTTAGATACAGCCGTTCCACGATTAACGAGATCCAAAATAAATGGATTACGTCGTGCGATATTGTTAATTCCAGCCTCTCTTTGTTCAACAGGAACGTTTCCACCAGATACATTTGTACTGATTAACATAGTTCCAGCAGCTTTGAAACTGAATCCAGAAGTTGATGCCGTTGATTTATCTTCAGCTTTCAAATTCGATAATTTTTCAGCGTTATGGCTTAGAGCCTCTTTTACGCCATCGTACATATTTTTTGCACGTTCTTCCTTTTCAACAGCTGAAAGTCTTTTAATCGCCAATCCTTGAGTTTCAAGTACTGCGTTTAATTGTTTCATTTGCTGATCTCTCGATTCGCTTAATTCTGTTCTTAAAGACTCGATGTCCTCTTTTGATGCTTTTGCCTCAATTAAAGCGTTCATTTCATTCGCTTTGTGAGTATTAAGCTCCGTGTAATAACCAGCCAAACCTTCAGCATCCATTTTGGATAGTTCGTCAGCCGATTTAATCATAAATTCTGCCATTTTTTCTATGGTTTTAGTAATAATGTTTTGAGTAAAAATAATCGCCCAGATTCGTCTTTCGTCGGCTCGACTGTCAGAGTATCTTTTACAGATGGCTCTGTCGTTACAAGTGAATTATAACATTCTTGGACATAAGCTAATTCGGTGTCCAGCATTGAAAATACCGAATCCGAATAAGTTCCGCTGCAAATCTCTTTCCGAATTAAATTCATCCGTTCATTGATTTCTGCTAACATTGTTTTTTTCTGTGATAAACTTTTAATAACTCCGAAACTTGGCGTTTCGCTGTTGGCTCCAAAAGTTACAAAAGAACCCTCCCAAAGTTTGACCTCTGAAATTTGATAATAACCAGCCATCGATTCGACGAAATCTTTGCCTTGTGCGGTCATTGGAATATCCGCTGATTTAGATTCCTCCAGTTCGATCCATTTCGTCTTGTCTGCGATGTATTGAAAGCCAATAGAATGTTCTCTAATAATTCCAGAGTCGTACATTTTTAACGCATCCTGTCCATCCGTATGGCTCCCCATTTTAGATTCAAAATAAAGCCCTTTATCATCCTCTTTTAATACTTCGATATTTCCAACTGGTCTGCGAACATCGTGAAACGCTAAATGTGAAATTTTCCGATTGCCTGTTGTATTGGCTCCACGTTCTTGTATGGATTTGGTAAAAGCTCCCTTTTCAATCAAATCGCCATCGGCATCGATATTGCCTGTTGCCGAAAAATATCCAGCTACAATTCCAGACTTGGTATCAACGTCTTTAATGACAAGAGATCCAGCCATATTACGATAATTGTGAGTTTTACTTTTTTCAGCCATAATACAAAGATAATTAAATTTGCGTATTTTGATTCCCTGTTAAATCGATTTGCTGTTGGCTTGTTGGAATAAATACCTCATTCATTTCCTCCGTTTCGATTTCTGGCAACCCCATTTCACGCCTCGCATCGTTTCCAGTTATGATTCCAGACAGTCGTAATTTCGATAATCTGTCGGCTTTAATTCCTAAATCGTCTTGCAATACTTCGATATTACTAACGTCATAATTCAGCTTTAAATTTCTGCCCTCAAATTCTGAAATCCCAGACATAAACCACATATTTAATCCACGTTTTGTTTTTTCAAGTTCTGGAATAACGGCATCTGTCCAAAATGATTTTTCAGCCTCTTTTCGATTTGAATAAGTTTTGTTTTCTGGATCGTTAAAAAGTGAGCTGTCCACGTGAAAAGAATTACATAATGAACGCAAAGCAATAACTCCCTGTTCCAAAAGTTGCAAATCCTGTGGACTTAATCCCAGCTGAATAAATCGGAGCTTTTTATTCGAAACTCTAATTCTGCCAAATTTCGTGGAGCCTCCCATTTCGCTGTTCGCCTGTGCCTGTAATTCCGTTGCCTCGTCTGGTCGCATTGGTCTTTCAGATTCATCCGACAGGATGCCCGAAATTCCTTTGTTAGCCAATACGTTTGCCGATGCTGTCCAGCGTTCATCTGATGTTTTCCAGACCTTTATCGCTGCCGATAATGGACTTAATCCGTATAGTGAACTCGTTTGATAACCAGCTGGATTGATATATTTTAAATGTAAAACTTCATCAGCGTTAAATTTTATAAGATTTTCATCCCATTGCATTCGATAACCAGCAATCGGATTAACGTCGTTTCCTGTTACGATAATAACGTATTGAGCCTGTAAGTTATTAAGCTCTGCAAAGTAGTTTAAACCCTCTGGTTTCAAGCCATAAATATAACTATCGCCTGTCGTTAGTCGATACGTTAAATGTCCCTCCAAAAACTCCGACCAAGTTTCCAAACGATTCGGACAATTCAAAATTTCGTTGGCTCTGGAATTATAAACTCTTTCAGTTGTTCCATCTTCAAAAATTTCCTCGACGTACCAATTAACGGATGCAGCTGCTCTGGAAATTTTACTTACAATCGAATAAACATCGTTTGTCTGTGAATATCCTTTTTTGATTAAATCAACTTTGTTTTCTGGATCTAAAACCAACTGGTTAAAGCCTATATATTTTAAAATTGAGGTAAAATATTTGTTGTTATCCAATCCTGTAAATGGTATTGAAACACGACTTAGGAGCTTTTGCATCAGATTCATTTTCCAAATATAACGATTTTACGAGTCATAAAATAAAGGCTTGTGTACTTCTTTGTAATTCCTCTGCAACGCCTGTGGTTGTATCTGGTGCATCATCGTGTGCGTTCTTTCCTGTTCTTCCGTATTTAGTCATAGCATCGAAATACTCTGGAAATTTTGTCTGCCAATATTCTGGAAAATAAACAGCGTTTTGTACTGTGGATGCCTCTGTAATTATTCTCGTTACCTTGTTTTTCGATTGATAATAAGGAACAATATGCGTTTTAATATTGCCCATTTCAGATAAAAGTCTTTCGACATTTCTGCCAAAGCTCCGACCTCCAGCATTTGATTCGATTACAGCCTCGTTCACTTCAAATTTATCGTATTGCTTTGCGACAAGTTCCTCCGTTATTTCTATTGGCTCCTGTGTATAGATTACATCCAATATAAAAGCCCTTTGATTAGATTCCATATAAACAATGGAACATAAATAATCCTGTCCTGTATCGGCTGTATCGCAATATGATTTTATCATTCCCCTTTCGGATTCATCTGGCAGATTTTTATACGTCTGGAATCTCTTGTATAATAATCCCTCCTGTGGCTTTGGATCCTGTTGGTAAAGATTAGCGAAAACAACAGGACTTTTGCGTTTTACTTTCATCAGCTTTTCTTTACTGTGCCGATTTTCCCAGAGAGCCTCTCCATTTTTTCGAGGATCTTTTTTCGTTGGTCTGCCAATTTTAATGGCTGGAAAGCTGACAATTTCCCATTCGTCGGATTCATCTGCCAACAACCTCCCAGCCAAATCGAGTTCGTGCCAACGTGTGAAAACGACTAAAATCTGGCTGTCGTTATGCAAACGAGTTTCGGCAACGGATGTGTACCAATCCCAGACCGAAGATCGGACTGTCGGACTCCACGCCTCCTTTGAATCTTTGTAAATATCGTCTATAATTAATTTGTCGATTTGTCTGGATGTTAATGCTCCACCTACTCCAATGGAAACCAGAGAGCCTCTAAAATCTGGAATTTCAAACTCTGTGCTGTTTTTCAAATATCCATTTCGTAAATTTTCGGACAGTTTTAAATCTGGAAATAAATTTTGATATGTCCTTTCCTCCATTATTCGTTGAATGTCCTTTCCGAATTTACTCGCAACAGTTTGATTATAGGATATTACACCAAGTTTTTGGTTTGGATTTCTGCCAAGTGTCCAAGCTGGATAACGTCTTGTTGATAACTCCGATTTTCCGTGTTGTGGAGGAACGAATATCATTAACTTTTTTATCTCTTTATTTTCAAAAGCCTCGATATGTTCACATACAGATTTATGGAACCATTCCACCTCGTAATCGGATTTTGTGTAGGTTGTGAAATCTAAAAAAGAATCGATTGCGTAACGTCTTTCCATCTCCTCCAGCAATCGCAATTCCTCAAAGTCGTTTTTAGTTGTCACGTTTAGACCTTAATTCGTTTAATCGATTTTTGATTTCATCGTCTGACATTTCAGCAAATGGATCTTTCTGGCTGTTGACATTTTCGATGCGTTCAATATAGCCTCGTTCTTTACCTTTTGTTTTCAGAAAAAAAATGGTTGCCGAACAATTACCATCTTGTATTAAACTATGCAATTTAGATTCTGCAAAATCCAGAGCAATATTATCGATGTCGTTTACTTCCTTTTGGAATTCTAAATCGTTGTTGTACCACGTATAATAACTCTGTCGAGATATACCAGAGTTTTTACAGGCTGTCGTTATGACTCCTAAACTTTTCTGCAAAGATTGTATAAAATCCGCTTTCGCTTTTACAGTTCTGCTCTGCTCCTTTTTTATAGTGTCCATTTTTGTAAATATTTGTAACAATAAAGTTACGAAATCATTTTTATTTAAAATTAAACGAATAAGTAACTCTTTTACTTGAAGAACCTAATCCGTTGTCTTTAGCTCTGGTTTTATCTCCGTAGTATTTTCCCATATTTTTAGATAACGTGTTTTTAACTCTGCCTTTTCTTTTTAAGATCCAATTTTCATTTTTAGCTAATGCGTGAATTAAAGCTGGAGTTGTGGTTGTCAAATTAACATTCCAATTATTTTTTTTATAATATTTTGATATTTCATTTATAAAATTTACTCCAATTCCAATACCTTGATAATCTGGCAATACGACTAATCTGTGAATTCTTTTCCAACCTTTTCTCATTGGAAACTGTATAACTCCTGTATGACAAACAATTTCACCATTTAATACACCAATCCATTGTTCAGAAGCTTGATGCAAAGACTCATTTAAATAATGATATTTTTTAAATGGTTTCCAAATTTCTTTTCGATATTGCTTTCCAGTTTTATATATTTCGATTTTAAATTTTGGTCTTTGATATTTTTTTGGACAAAAAAAAACTGTTGTTTATCAGTATCATAAATCCAATCTGGCTCCAACCATTCAGTTATGTCCTTATGACAAGTTACGGCAATAAATTTTTTATTCAGTTTTTTAACAGCTTTTGAAATCGCATAACTGCCAGTTTTTGCGACCTCTCTGTTTACTACGCTGGTAAATTCATCAAAAACTATTATTTCGCTTTCTTTTAATATTGAATTCGCTAAATCGACTCTCATTTTTTCGCCATTACTAAGAACGTTGTACGGCTTTAACCAACTTGGAGGCGATGCGAATCCAACGCTTGTGAAAGCCTTTGTGATTTCTTTTACGCTTTTTTCTTTTGGCATATCGTCAATGACCGCCTCCGCTTTATATTTATTTTCTATGAAATGATTTTCAAATAAATGATTTGCAATCGTGCTTTTGCCTGTCCCAGATCCACCAACGATTAAACCAATATTCCAATTTTTACCATCCAAATCAATGTTTCCTTTGAAATGTTCTACTACTTTTTCAATATCTAAATCGAAAGCATTCAAAACGTGAGAAACCCTAAAAGTTTCTTTAGGTTTGCTCTTTTTTATAATGTCAAAACTCGGCATTCATATCCTTTTTTAGTTAGTTCTTCAAATGTTTTTTCTTGCTCTGTTTCATTATCGCAAGTAATAATAATTTCATAAACATCCTTAATTTGATCTGACAAATCAACATCATTTTTTTCGACCTCAAAATGTTTCACATCCAATCCCCAATCATCCAACGGCTCTGCATCCCATTCATTAGCAATCAAATCCCAATCCCATTCGCCAAATCCAACGTTATCCTTAATTATAAATTCCCTTTGCTGTTCTTCTGTTAAATCGGATGCCTTTATTACAGGAATTTCAGACAGTCCAGCCTCTTTACAGGCTTTTAAACGCATATTACCACCCAGAACTATCATTTCACTATTAACTACAATAGGTCTGATTTCCAACATTTTCGGAAAGTCTTTAATCGATTGAACTAATTTTCTAAATTTATCGTCTTTTAATACTCTCGGATTGTCTGGATTGTTTTGAATTTCGTCAATGTTGATTAATTCCGTTTTAATTATGCTTTCCTTTTTTGCCACTTGTAAAGTTTTCGTTGATGTCGATTATTTTCTGGAGGCTGTCGATTTCTTCCTGTATTAAATCGGATTTTACTTTATTGAATTGCCATTGGTAAAGCTGTTTCCAGCTAAAAAGATTCTGGAGCCTTTTATGGTTATCGTTTGGCATTGTATTCCTGTAACCTATCGGAGCTGATCCATAAATCAATAATTAACGATAAAGCCATATAAAGCCCTCCCAGAGTCCAGCTCCACCAAGTACATAAATCCCAGCTTATAACAAAGCCTAAAGCGATTATAGTTCTCATAATGGATTCTTTTCTGGTCTTTCGAAGATCTGGAGCTTTAATTCTCCTTTACCGATTGCATCCAGCGGAAACGATGAAATTTCGATTGATTGTTTACCCTCTTTTTCGAATGATGTGCCGATTTTCAGCCATCGAGTTTTTTCTTCTCCTGTGTTTGTTTTGTAATTTTTCGGATAACAAACGTCTTTTATTATGTAATCACTCATTTCTGTTTTTTATTTCATTTTTAATTCTGTTAATTAATTCGCTGTATGGATTGTATTCCGTTCCATCCAGTCCGAAAGTTACTGATTTTTTACAGTTATGCAATAAGCTGTTTAAATCGGTTTTGCTCATAGTCGGCAGCAGATCCGTAAATTCTTTAATGTCCTCCTTTAGAGAATTTCTTTTTATTCCATCGGATTTTATTTCCTCCTGTGGAATTTTTTTATCGTTGGATGCTAATTCTTTTCGGATTTTATTTAGCCATTCTTTTGCAATTTCATCTGTTACAGGATTTCCATCCGATAACGAAAGCTGTTTTGGATTCTGTTTTTTTCGAATGTTATATTTCCGTTTTTCCTCCGCATAAAATTTTAATATTTTTCCGACAAATATCGTGTCCAAAACTCCGTATGGCTCAACAGTTTCCCAATATTTTCCAGAGCTGTTTAATTCAAAAGCCTTTACCAGATTTTTAATTGTGAAATTTTTAAAGTGATCTTTTACAAATTTCGAAACAATATTAATTTCCAATGGCTCTGGCTTAAGTCCGACCAACATACAGCTGAATGTGATTGCCTTTTGGATTTCAGCCTCGTGGACTTTTCTAATCGTTGTTATTCCATCCCAGTTCGGAGCTAATCGATTTTGCCCAGTCTGAGAAATTTGTTTTTCCTGTTTTTTCATTTGTTTCCTGTGGTTTTGTGTTCAGCCATTTGTCGATAATATCGTCATTTCTGGTAAAATATTCTGGAGTAAGATATTTAAATTTGCTGTCAATGTGAAATTTATCGGAATGTGCGTTCTCGATTGCCATTAAAATTTCATCCAGAGAATAGATCTTTAAACGTTCTTTTAGCTTTTTAGAGTGGATTTTTCTAAAGTTCCGATGGTATCTGTCATTTAAAAATTTTAAGAGCTTAGAAGTCGATTTTTCATCAACTCCAGAGGTATTAATATTCTTATTAATACTATTATATTCTATTATACTATTATGTGTATCATTTTTGATATGCCCCTGTATCATTTTTGATGTGCCTCCCTGTTTCTTTTTTGATATGCCCCTTTCAATAGTGATATTTTTATAATTCTCTAAACGAATAATTCTGGATGTTCCCTTTTCGTTTCTTAAAACTTCAATGTCCATATAATTCCTGTCGGATAGCTTTTTTAATGCCCTCTGAACAGTTATAATCGTGCAATCGAGTTTCTGTGCCAGATATTTATTTGTTGCCCAGCAATAGCCTCTTTCGTGAGTTAAATTCGATACAATAGCATAAATTATTTTATCCCTATCGTTTAGCTTGTTATCAAATAAAATCGTCGCTGGAATTACAGCCATCCAGTTTCCGTGTGGCTGCTCTTGGTTTTCTGTGTCAATCTGCATAAACCTCAAATCTATAAGATAAAACCGATATTACAGCTTTTATTCGATCTATTTCTGCATCAATTTTTTTTTCGTCGATAAAGTTCTGGAGCTTAACTCCGTTGAATACAATTCCTGTTTGAGCCATCATTCTAAAACAGTCTTTTTTTCCTGTGTCCCTAAATTCGATTAAATTGTCCAGATATTGGATCCAATACTCCAGACTTAAATGTTCTTTTGTGTTTTGCATTTTCTGTGTTTTTTTATTTTTTTAGCCACATTAAAACGTGGCTTAACAGTCTTTAAAAACCATTGAAACGGTTTTTATATTTGTGTTAACTACAAGACGGTTAGTCTATAAGTCATTACATCCCATTCATTTTTACCATCACTTGTAACTGTTGTATAAAGTCTTTTAGGTGTTTGCCTAACTACTGTTACTTCACTACTATTTGCAAGGTCTTTGTCTAATCCTACAAGTTGTCCAGTAGTTAACAATGTATATAATCTATTGCTTTTTTCTGGCACACTTGTAATTGTTATTCCTCTTTCTTTTTCCATTTTGTATTTATTAAATTAGTTATTAAATTACGCAACATATCATATACTTTTAAGTTACCATCCAGATTCGTTGGTTACGCAGAAGTGATCTCCAACGTGATTGTCCATCCAGACATTCTGGTCAAAGCAAAATTGCTTTTTATTTCCAGAACAATCGCTGATTATTTCCAGCCAATAACAGGAGCCTGTTATTCCATCGTTGGCAATTATTCCACAGTTGCATTGTGCTGGAGGCGTTTCGATTGGATCTTCCTTCTTGCATCCTAAAAACAGGATTGCAAGTATTAAAAATTTTATCTGTTTCATAGTTTAATTATTTCGCATTTCTGCTCTGGTTTCCTGTTCCTCGATTCCTTTTCGGATCATATAGTTTTTGCCTCGTAATTCTGGCTCGTTCTCTTGGAGTTTGGCTCTACTTCTTCGAATAGTTTCTGGATTAGCAAATTTGCCGTTGTAAAATTCTTTGAGGAAATCGCCTGTAATATTTTTTTTGCGTTTTTCCCAGTCCCAGAATCGAGCTATTAATTTTTTGTCGCAATCCCTTGTTTTTGGAAATCGAATTAGTATCTCTTTTACTACATCCTTATTTTTCAGAATCTTCATTTTCGTTCATTTTATTAAGATAATCGCTGTACATTATAAACTCTTGGTATGAATCGATTTTTTCGTTCTTCATATTCTCCAGAGTTTCCAGAATTTCAGCTAAAAATTTCTGTAAAATCTCGTTGTGATCTGGTCTGGAATAGTTATCCCATTGTTTTAAAATTCCTTTTAGCGTTCCAATAGGTCTGCTTAATTTTAAATCCCTGTGCTGTATGTGAGAATGAACTTTGGATATTTTATCAAAATATAAATTGGAAAGTCCCCAATAAACCTCGCTTTTTTCCTTGTAATAATTTTTTAAATCGTCTGACATTTTCTGTGTTTTTTATTTATTTAATTTGATATCTAATTTTTGGAATATTCGTTCTCTATCGATTGCCCTTTCATTTTTACAATTTGGGTTTTCAGTTTCCCAAACGATTATCATTTCTTGTATAATTAACATTTCTGTTTTTGTCAATCTTGAAGTGATTATTTGTCTTGAATTGTCGTGTTCTGATATGTAAGAATATCTTGTCATTTTTCTGTGCTTTGATTCATTACAAATATATACATTATTTTTGTAATTCCTATTATTTCCAAAAAAAAAATAATTAAGTCAATTCTGCAATCCGTTTTCTGACTAATTCCGAAAGCTCTGGACTCGTGTCGATTTCGTTGTTTAAAGCAAAATCAATTAATTCATCGTGATCCGTTATAGACTGGATTTGTTTTTTTAAATCAGCATCAGACAGGATAATTTTCGCCTCTACATTTTCTGTTGGAATAGGTTTTGCGATTCCATCTTTTACATTCCAATCGTATTCGGACTGGATGCCAGAAATTCCGAAAGCCTTTTTTAATGCGTGAGCCTCTGCAACCTTTTTTATCATTTCAGCTGGATGCGATTTCCAAGCCGAATATCGTTTGTTATATGTATCAAATTCAGCCCATTCGATAGTCGGCTCTCCACCTTTTCGAAATATCATCGCATAAGCTCCGATAATGGTTCCCCTCTCGGACTGTTTAGCTGTGATTTTATGCGTTATTTCTGCGTTTGGAATGTCCAGCTCCCAAAGGTCATTTTCTCTGACCTCGCAAGATCTAATTCCGTTAAAGGCTGGATTCTTTTGAGCTTTGGAAAGAAAGCCATCACGACCAGCGAAAATTAATAAGTTTCCTTTGCCATCCTTATAACACCAAACCTCCTTGTTAAATGGATTCAGTTCCATCGTCTGGCAGACGTTGAGGAAATAAGCCAATTCGGATGCTGTCGTTCCTTTTGCGACGTTCTGCTGGATTACAGCCACTTGATTTTTTTCGTAGCCTGTCAGCTCGGCAACCTTTGAATAAAGCTGCAATTTGTTTTCTGTGTTCATTATGTGTTTTTTATTTAATTATTACGTCTTGTTTTAATAATATTTCGCCATCGTCAAAAGTTCTGACAGTTACGATTTCCTCGTCTGTATAATGCGATTTTCTTGGTTCTAACACTAATTGAGCTTGGTATTCGATGCCGTTTACTACTACCTCAGCCCAGCCCTCTATAATATTAAATTTATTGTTTATCCTTGTACCCTCGACTTTATCACAAAGGTCAGCTATTGCATCTGCAAAATTTATGTTTAATGCGTTCATTATTTTATCGTTTATAGGTTTTACGTTTTATCTGGAATTTTTCAATTATTACATCGTCATTTTCAAAAGGAATTTTTTTCCTCGACAGATATGTATTAATCGTTTCCATCTTTGGCATCCCTTTATTCTCACAAATCGCTGTAAGCGTTGCATAAGCCTCTCGGATACGTTTTTTCTTCCACGTTACTATTAGAATGTGTTTCATTTTTACTGTGTTAAGTTGTACAAATATACTAATTATTTTTGATTATTCAAATCTGGTTTGCCTCCATAAAAAACCCAATAATACAAAGGAGGAAAATTACAATTATTGCAAGATCGTCTGGCTCAATTTTCATTATGTTAAATTTTCGGGCAATTTACAGCCCAGATTTTACTTTAAATACATTCCGTAATCGTTTATTTCATTTTTTAATTGTATTCCCTTTTTTAGTTTTAATTTGTTCTTTTTAAAAGCATTAAAGTTTATTGAATGATGCCATCTATTGTAACGTCTAATTGTTTTTACGCAATCTGGATGCTTTTTCTCTAATGACTTAGCAAATTCTAATCTCTCGTCTTTTGTATTATATATAGTATCTGTGTTTCCTCCCTTCATTATCATTGTGCTTACCTTATCCTGTAAAAAAGCATTGAATAATATTGTACAATATCCCATTTTTAAAGTTCTTAATGCTAAATCTGAATCTTCGTTATATTTCCCCTCCCATTTTATATTTAAACTGTTTTTTATTAAAATACAGCTGTAAATTCGGGTATTATGCGTAAATGGTCTTTTTTGCCTATTATACGCCATAAACGATGAATATTGAAATCCAGACAACATTACATTTTCATAACGATCAACGAAATCTTCTGCACATTTAAAAATAGTTCCATCCATAACCTTGTACTTTATATCATTATTATAACGTCTAAAACACCTTATATTATCGTCTAAAATCCAATGATATTTTTCGTTTTTTTCTTTTGAAAGATTCCAAACAAAATTCCTAACAGGAACACCACCTTTATTACGTTCGCTGAAATTTTCTGGTGTTTTTATTATTTTTTTTGGATCTATTACTTTTGCGTAGTTATTATATTCGGATGGTTCAACGACTATTTGAAATGGAACATTTATTTCCTCCAGAGCTTTTACAGTTAATCTTGAATCCCATCTGCCCTTGCTTATTATATAAATACTATTTTTCGGATTCATCGCTATAATATTTTAAATTAGAAACTGCGCATCTATTTAATTTTGGAAACCAGTAATTTTCTTGATTAAATTTAATTTCTTGTCCAAAAAGTTCGCTAAATTTTTTTATGTCATCCCTTGTTTTAAAATTTAATTTTATAGTCAATACTGGTGTTTCTGGATTCATAATAAATTCTGGCATTTCTTTCCATTCGTTTTCCCAAAAATTTTCTTCTTCAAATAAGTTAATCTGTGTCATATTATAATAGTGTTTCGGGCAATTTACAGCCCAGATTTATTATGCAATATCGCTTTACTTTATCTATATAATCCGAAAACTCTGGAACCTTTAATTTCGTTGTAGTCTTTATGTATTCGAAAATCTCTCCAGTCTGTTCATCCTGTTTGCTCCTTTTCAGAAACTTGTATTTGAAAATCTCGTGTAGCTCGTCTTTCTCATAGCCCGTGTAATCCGAAACAATCGCCAGAATTTTCCAGTACAATCGATTCTGTTCAATGGTTCGCTTTCCTGTGTATTTTGAAATCGAAAAATAATAGCTGCCCTCTGGAAGATCTTTTAACAGCTTTTCGAAATCCTGTCTGTCTTTCCAGATTATGTTATTTCTGGCATCCTTTTTAAAAACTCCGATATATTCGTTTTTCATTTTATCGGAGTTTAGTTATATAAATCCTCTCTGCGACCTTTTTAAGCTCTTTAAAGGTCATTAAATCATTATGGAGCTGTGGAGCTTTCTTTTTAATATAAGTTGTCTTAGACGTTACGTAAACAAGCCCAGCATATTCGGGAACCTCGTCTGGCTCAATCAATCCGACAGGACAGGCAAAATAAAAATAATTAGCTCCTTTGCCATTTGACGTTTTATAATGTTTTTCCTCCTTTTTGAAATCAGCAAAAAAATCGGCTCTGCTCCGCTTTATTTCGTATTCAGTTGTTCTGTCGTTATAGCTTACTGTAAGCAAATCGCACTCCCAGTTATCATACAAATAAATGTTTTTTGAAATTAAAACCTGTGCGTTCATTTCAGCGTTCATTATTAAACGCTTTTCAATCGTGTGTATGTTCATTTTTCTGTGTTTAAAATTTAATTATGCCTGTTTATAATCGCTTTGTTTTATCAACGTGTACGTGAACCATTCGCCCCATTGAGTTTGAGCCTGTTTATACAAATTAATGCAAAATTTATAGTCGTTTGGATCTTGCGTTACTTGGCATCCAGCGGAGTTCCTGTCCACGTTTTCAATTTCTTGGTATGCACTTGCTCGATGTAAATTTATTCCGTGCATCCCAACGTCAACAGGCGAATTTTCATAATCGTAAATAAAGTCCTTATTGTTATCACGATAAACAGCAACAGGCTGTCGTTGACATAAAGCCAAATATTTTCCACGATGTAAGTCCAATTTATACGTGCTGCGATATTGGTCTGGAACGAGAATCGCACAGCCTTTTTTATTCATCGGATTTATTAGGAATCCAGATCCAGCCAAAGTCGTAATTTGAGTTTGAAAAATATTCCAATAGCCCTCGTATCGCCAGAAGATTACCAATAAATCGTTGAACTTATTTACAACAGGATTATCGGATCTAATTCCAACGATATTTAAATTAAATGGCTTACTGTCATTTTTAAAAACAACGTGATCCAAGTCCTCCAAAGATTTGATTAAACTCGGAATGTTAATGTCTAATTTCATAATTATATTAGTTTATTAAAAATTCAAATAGTTGAAAATATTAGTTTGTACATATTTTTTTGGTTTTATACTGTCCAGATCTTTTGTCCATTGTTTTGCCATCGCCTCCGCAATTCCTTTAAATGTTTTGCTGCGTAAAGTACTGCGTTCAGCTGGAGTTTTAGCATCTTGTAGAGCTTTATAATACCACATTGGCATTTTCTTTTTAACTCCTTTTTTGCTAATAAATTCAAAAAACTCCCCTTTTTCTACTATGTCCGTTGGCTCCAGTTTAGGTAAGTTTTTTAGCCAAAGACAAGTTGATTTCTGTGCTTTATCCCCAAATTGATAAGGCTGTACTATTTGATCTGGTTTTCTGTATTTCGTGGACATTATTCCAATAGGATTTTCAACAGCAATTTTATCAATCGGTGCATTGATCATTTCCATAAAAAAATCAATTCCTTGTTGCTGTCTGCCATCTGCAATTTTTTGCTTAAAATGTCTGGCTCCACTTGTTGCCAAATGTGTGCAAGGAGGAAACGAAATCATCAAATCCCACTCCCAGCCGACTTGTCTTATTCTGTGTTCTTTAAATTCAAATTCTTGAATGTCTGCCGAAACGTCAAGTTTTAAATCAAAATTATCATTAATCGTAACTTCATTTGAATCGAACCATCCGTTCATTATTTCGATTACATCGTCTTGAAAATGCCATTCTGGATGTCCTCCAGAACAGGGCAATAAATCACAGCTAAAAGCCTCGTGTCCTAATTTTCTAAGCTCATTTGTAACGGCTTGGCTTTCTTCACAGCTTACTAATATTTTCATAATTATATAAGTTTATTAATATACCAATCTGGTAAATCCAAAATCTGGTTTGGCTCTTGGAAATATTCGTAACCAGCTCCCCAACTTTTTTCCTCTAAACATTCTTTGAACTTGTCGCAAAGATTGTCGTAAACTCGTTTCCCAGCCTCCAGAACTGTGTCCGATAGTCTGAATACGTTGCAAGAGTAAGGAGCCTTATTCTCTACTACTATGTGATATGCCAATGGCTGTTCGAAATTCTGCCGTTGGTATGCCAGATAATACATAGCAATCTGTAAATCGTATTTTAAATTTATAAGCTGTTTTGTGTATGTGTCCAGACTTGCATCCGATGTCGTTTTTAAATCAAAGATGAATTTTTTTCCCTGTTCAAACTGTCCAGCTCCATCCAGATAACCGATAAATGGCAATCCTTTATGATTCCATTCAATTCGCTTTTGAGTTTCTGTCGTGGCATTTAAAATGGTTGCAGCCTCTTGATTATTCCAAACCTGTTCGACCATAATTTGGGCTGTATTAAATTGGACTTCTGAAACGATGGTTAAATTTTGCTCCGATGCCTTTTCCTGTGCCTCTGCAAAAGCCTCTTTTCCAGCTTTCGATCTTCTGTCGATTTTTGGAATTACTAAATATGTTTTTTCGAAATCGTCTGGAGTCAATAATAAACAATCAACAAGTGAACCCAAAACCATACTGTCCGATGGCTCAAATTTTTGGTTTAAATATTGGATGTAATGAATCGGACTTCTGGCAAATTGCTTTAGTGATGAATAGCTTAATTTTCGCTTTTCCAGATTCGGTTTCTGGATCTCAAATCTTTGTAAATAATTTTTCATTTTTCTGTGTTTATTTTAATTCTATTTTAATGCTCCAAAATGGAATATCCGTGATGTTTTTTATTAATCCATTTTCTAACATTTGCTGTCTTATTCTTCGCCTCCATTCATTTTTAAATCCGCTTGTCCCTAAGTTATTTAATTCCCTTTCAAAACTTATTTGTTGAAATTCATTAAGTTCAACTTGCTTTTCTGGATATTTAAGTTTGTCGATTGTTATAATTATAGTTGTCATTTTCTGTGTTTTTCTGTGTTTGTGATACAAATATAAAACTTATTTCGGTAAATCCTATTGTTTCCAGAAAAAAAAGCAAAAAAAAATCCCGACCATTGACAAGTCGAGATTTTTAACACAGAAAATTGAGCTTAGATCAGCTCAAAATTTTTGCTCGTTTCAGCTTTACGAGGCTTTCAGCGTTCGCCTTTCCAACGGAAAATTGATCGCCTTTACTAATTTTTTGTTTTGGCAAATCCATCGTAAATTCAATAATTACGTGGTCTGTCCTTTTTAATCCATCAACAACCCTTTTAGGAGTCGTTATTGCTTTTCGCTTAGTCTTTATTGGCTCCGACTTTTTAGCTGGTTTGGATTCGGCTGGTTTGCTTACAGCCTCTTTAGGTTTTGAAATCGTTTTTTTCTTAGCCATATACAAATGTAATCATTTTATCGTAATAGTAAAATCGTTAATAACGCAGCTCCAGAAACGCAAAGCCCTAAACGATAAACATTCTTTGCCAATTTTAATTTGGTTATTTCGCCTAAATGTAAATTAATCGTCTGTTCCTGTGTAGCAATTTGATCCACAAAAATCGTGGATTTTATTTCATTTCCAGAAATAATTTTATCCTTTTCAGAAACGATGGAATCCAGATAAACATTTTTTTGGGAACAGATTTCCAGTAAACTGTCCTTTAATTCCATTCTAATCAATCCGTTTACAATGGCTGTATATTTTGATTTGTCAATACAAATGGTGTCTTTTAAGGATTGCTGACAGGATGCTGTCTTGTGTTGCGATGTCAGTATTAACAGTAACAGCGATGGAATCATAAAAATTTTTAACGTCATATTCAATCGAATTTAATTCATCAACTTTTACGGAAAGCTCATTAATTTGTTTTTGAGCCTCTTTCTCTTTCTGTTCAATAGCTTTTATCGTTTGGCTGTATTCGTTTAATTTACGAGCCTTAAAATAAGCCTGTGAGCCGAAATAAACATTTAACCCGATGCTGACAACGAACAAAAAATTTAAAATGTGATGTAATTTTATTTCCTGTAATCCCATCTGGCAGCTGTTCCACGAATATCGTAATGGCAAAAGGTGTTATAAATTCCGATTCCACCCTGTTTCATTTTGCCCTGTTCAATCAGTTCCATTATAACATCAGCCACTTGGAATGGCTGGAGTCCACCGATTACGATGTCCCCAGCATTTCCAAGCAAATGTTGACTTTTTTTTGCTCCATTGACTAAAGCATTATATTCTGGCGATCTGTACCCAGAATTCACTTTAATTGGAACGTCTAAAAAATCCCTTAAAACTTGCAAATTTTCAGCAAGTTCCGTTATATTTTCAAACACATCGACAGGCATTATAGAGCCATCCCGACAGTCGAATTCAGACTGGTTAAAATTCTTAGTTAACCTTTTGTTTCCCATCTGTTTTTTTTAATCCGATTAGTGAGTCTTTTGTTCTTAAAAATAATAATCCAAGAGCTGCCAATTCTCCAGCCTCCATCGAGCTAAAATCTTTCGACATATACATATAAACGGCTCCAGCCATTAAAATCAGTCCAACAATAGTAGTAACAATTCCTGTTTTAAATAATCTTTCAATCATTTTTTTAAATTTTTGATTTCGGACAAAATTTGTGCAAATCCTGTTTCCACTTTTTTATCTAAATCGTTAAACATTTTGGTAACTTCTTTCATTTCTGCCTGTGTATGTTTTACATAAGAATCAAAATCGCCTTTGAATTTGTCAATCCGACTGTGAATTATTAAATCCTGTTTTTCCATATCGGATTTTATTTCTTTAAAAGTCGCTTTTTTACTTGCTGAATAACCGAGCTGTTTTTCCTTTAAATCGTGAACGTCTTTTTTACAATCGGTTTTCATTTGCTCCAGAGAATGGCTCATTTTTTCGGATTTTATTTTATCCCTAAGAACGTAAGATCCGATTGCAACAGCTCCAGTCATTATGTAAATTACATCCTTTAAATTGAATGTAGCATCTGCCATCGCATCGATTTGAAGTAATATAAAGCCCATTTTTAAACAAGTACAATTCGATATTTAGTCCAGATAATTAAAGATGAATCGCCAGTAGTTGGCTGCGTTCCTCCTGTTGCCTGTAATCCGATATTTAAATCCTGTTTAACGCCTTTTGTTCTGTCTTTGATTAAATCAGCTCCACCTATATAAAGTTGATTGCTCGTCGCATCGAGTAAAGCCTCCGATGTTCTTATTCCATCAGCAGCAGCAAAAACAGATCCGTTTGTGTACCCGATTTCGACGTTTATATTTCCCTCGTATTTGTTTCCGCTATAAACTAATTGAATTAAAAAACCCTCTGGAATAACATATTTGTTGTCCGTTGCAAAACTTTCAGTCGTTAATAAAATTGGAACAGTTCCCAGCTGTAAAATTTTAGCGGATTCGATAATTGTTTTCGTTGTTGCTCCAAAAACGGATTTTAATACTGTCCCCTCGATTGCTCTGGATTCCCATTGTGTCGGCAACGGCTGATCTTTTACAGAGATCAACATTCTGTCCTCGTCAGCGAATGAAGTTCTGGTTTCTAAATCGGTTATGCTTGAAATTTTAATAGCCATTATTTAAAAGTTTCGTTTTCTTATATTTTGTGTTCGGTCTGCAAAAGTTATCACGTGAAATCGCCCTCTAAAATACGACAATTCTTCAGTATTTTCAAATTCCTCAATCGTTACAGGCAGATCCAAATACGTTTCTGTATTGCAACGATTATAGTCTGTAATTAAAATATCGTTTGCCAACATTTTATTGGAAACCAAATAATCGCTGGTTTTTCCTGTCAAAAATTGAGTTTCCAGAGTATATAAATATTTAATGGAATCCTGTATTTGAGTTACTTTCCGAGCCGTTGTAAAATAAGTATCTTTTGTTAGCTCTGGTCTTTTCTGCCAGAATATCCCTTTGATTCTTATTTCTTGATACCAATTTAATCCTGTGTAATCGAACTCCGAACTTTCAATATTGCCGTTTTGATATGTGGAAATCCTTACCGTTCCATCGACTGTTTCCTCGTCGTAAACCATCAGCGTATAAATCTGCGAAAATACATCAACAGAGCTGCCGTAAATAGTTAATTCAGCTTTCACATAATAGTCCCCGACTCCAAAAGCCGAAAGCACATTTTTCCACTCGATTAAATATCCTGTGTAAAATAATTGATCGCCTGTCCCTAAGCTCCCCAAAGCGTAATAAGTTCCATAAGCTCCAGTATTTAATGTTGCAACCTCTGTGCCGTTCTTAAATAGCTTTAAAACAGCCGTATCGCCAACATCCAGAACCCTAAATAAAAATTCTCTTTTATCGTTCCTTTTCGGATCTGTCGAGCTGGTATCTGCAAAAACGCTTAAAGTCTGCAAACAATCTTCACAATGGCAATCGCATAAAGCCTCTGTTCCAACAGTCGATTTGGCTGTTCCACAAATGTGAGCCGACATTACATTTAATGTTTCTGGATTGCCGTTTGTTAGTCTTTCTGTTATCATTCTGTTTCGATTGCGATGTCTGGATTTCCAGTTAATACTTCCAATCCAATCGGATCGTTTGGAGGCTGTTCATCGATTAGTATTTTTCCACCATCTTTATCGTCAGCCCATAGCCGAGCCGTTGCACAATAATCCGATCCAGCCGTTAGCTGTGTGTAATCAACTTGACATTCCAAATCAATGTAAGTCGCAGCAACAGTAATTTTTGTATGCGTTTCGCCTGTTAATGGAATTAATGGATTTCCTGTTTCCGAATCTCTAAAGCTGGAAAGCTCGTGAATCGAGAAAATATTTCCGTTTCCAACATCAAATCGAATTACTCCAGATATGGTTGTCGGATCTAAAGTTAAAACCGAAGAATCGCATCTTGTAAATCTGGCTCTTATAATGGTGTTTTGATCTGTTAAATAATTGCCGTTTAATGGATTACCAGCTGCATCGTAAGTGTTAATAGTAGAGCAATAAATTTGTGGCTCCTCCGTGTCATTTATGCCGTAATTCTGAACGTTTCCATCTGGCGAAATCCATCTGTATTTTGTAACATTCGTATCGCTTTGCAGATTAGTTTCGAATACTGTTACAATCGCATAACCATTTTTTAAGGAATAACGATTGCTGTTCATATTGAAACCGTTATTGTCCTGTGTCGGATCGTAAAAAATTGCGTTCACTTCTGGATTGTTTATCCAATCTTCCCAGCGTAATTTGAAACCGACCTTAATATCGTATCGAGTTTCCGAAAGGAAAAATCCTAATGTTGTCCATTTCACAAAATTAAATTGATCGCCTGTCGCTAATCGGAAACCTCTTTCCGTGTCGATTTCTATATTTTGGACAACGTAATCCGTTCCGACCTCTGGAACGAATACAGAATTTCCAGCCACATCAAAATCGTATCTGTCCAGCTCAAATAAATCGCCAGTCGTTTCGTTGTAAGCTGCCAGAATAAAACTTGCATCTTGAACAACAGGCAAATTTTTATCGCCTACAAAATTGTTATAGCTCTTTACATAAAAATTTTCGATGTTCCATAAATAGCCATCCTCCAACCATCCTGTAAAATTCGTATAGCCTCCAGCCGTGTAATCAATCGGATGTGGAAAAAATTGCTGTGAACGTGGAGCAATAAAGCCCAAATCTGGAACGTCTGCATCGTAATCATAATTGCCGACTTTAGCCAATACGTTAACACGGTCATCGTTTGAATTTGTCAGCGTTCCATCGCCAACATCAACCCAAATCGCAAAATATCTTGTATCGTTTAATTTAGTTTGCTGTGCTGCATTAAAAACAGTCTGGAAATCGACAACCAGTTGAGAATTGGACAGCCTTGTTACAAGTAAATTTTGGATAACTGTCGAGCCAACAGCTCCAGCTCCATAAGTCGTTAATTTAGAATCATAAATATAATTCGTTTCGTAATCTTCGGAATTATCAATATTAATTGAGTCTGGCAAATAAGAAACACCAACGACAACAGGATCCGAAACTCCAAAACTGTTCGTTAAGCTCGACATTCTTATTTGAACGTTTGTAGTTCCAGAAACTAAAAGCCCATCCAGAGAACCAGCCGAAACGTCTGTAAAGACTGGAGCCGATGCCGTGTAATTATTAGTAAAGCCGTTGTAAGCCTCGTTGAAAAATCCGACTGTTCCAAGCCTATCGTCTAAAACGACATTTTTATTCGTGTTTGGATTAGAAACAACATCCCGAAAACTGACATCCAAAACATATTTTAAACTATTGGCTCCAGCGAATAGTAATGGATTTGTTCCTGTTTGTAGATTAGTCAAATAACCATCGACATAGTAAGGCAAAATTATAAACTCGTGGCTTATTTCGAAATATTGTGTGTTGCCATCTGGAGAAAGACCTAAAAATTTTGATTCGACAGATCCATTTAACCAAGCCTTATTCGTTGCTATTCCGTTTGGATTTAATACGACAGGAGTTCCAGCAGCCGTTACGATTCCATCTGCGAAAAATTCCTGTGTCGTTCCATCAATTTTCGAATTAAAATTAGTAACCTCGTTATTCTCGATTAGATTATACTGAAAAATACAGCCCTCCATTGGCGTTCTGCCGTACAATGTTCCAGAAGTATAAACGGCTGTTCCTGTTATCCAGTTACTGTCTGCAATTATGGTAATGGAATCGACAAAGATAATCGTTCTGGATATGACTGTTCCAGATAAAGTTACATAAACAATCGTGTCCCCAATAGCCCATCCATCAGCAAGGAAATCGCCAGAGCCTCTTGTAATGGATGCTCCAGAAACCGTTAACGGATTTGAAGTCGTTGCCGTTGTCCACCAAGCCACATCGATTGTCGTTACGGCTTTGACCTTTTCGCCAACATTTCCAGCCAAATAATCTGTGTAATCTGTCAGATTAGAGCCGAAAGTTTCGCCATTTCTGATTTGTGAATAAAATTTTTGTTCTAAAATTCGGACTCGTAACATTTTGTAAATTTAACCAATTTCGGATTTGATTTCATCCATTATTGAAATTAACCCTTTAGTATCTTGATTTTTAACGTGCATTTTTATCGCCTCGTTTCTCTCTTTCCAGATTGCCTGTTGCTCTGGACTCATATCTTTTAAAGATTTTTCCAACTCGGAAATTTGGCTTTTATAAATATTATTGTATTTAACAATATCCTTTTTTATCTGGTCTGCGAAATTTTTAAACTGCATTGGTTCCTCCTTCGTGCGTATATTCTGTTAAATTATTTGTATATGGCTTTCGAACCCAGCCATCGATAACGGCAAAATCGGAGTCGAATGTCCAAGCTAATTTTTCTATTTTTGCCACTTGTCCGTTGGCTGTCGTGCAATATGAATTGTTAATAACTTGCAAGAAATCAGCAAATCCAAACGGAATTTTAATGTCCTTAAATAGCCTCTTTTGTCCTCGTTGACTATTGGCAACAAATGAACGATTCGAAATGTAATTAGTCCATAAATATTTTGCCGATAAAATGTCCCTGTGATTCGTTGGAATCGTATAATTAAAAGAGCCTCCAGCGTTCATTATTACAACCTTTGCCACGTTTATATTATCGCCTGTAACCTTTAGTAATCCGACTCGGCTGGATATTCTGCCAGATAGATTCGAAGATCCTCCCAGCCCATTTATAACACCATCCACAACCGAAGTAACTCCAATCAATCCAAGTTCTAATTCGCTGTAATTATTTTTTCGATTTGGTAAAGCTAAAGGAATTCTGGACTCGCCAAATCCAGAAATTAAAACTTTCTTTTTATCGTTTATAACTGTCGGCTGTGTTACGACTTCGAAATTCGTTCCAATAAAATTTATAATTGTCCATTCGTCGGATAAATCCGTATCGAAAGAAACAATGTATCTGCCATCCAGATCTTTTGTATTATATAATTTCACTTCGTTTTCAACGTCTGGTAGTTGATAAGTTGATAAGCTCAACCAGAACGAATCGTTTATTAATGGCTCTTGGTGTACTGTATTTCCGATAACTGTTAATTGAGCCGAAAACATCCGATTAACCAGCTCCAGCATTTCAGATAATGTATAGCCAAAATCAACGCTGTCTGGAATCCCAAGAGCCGTTGTTGATGGACTTAATAAAAACAGTCTGCCCTCGTCATTTTTGGATGGCAAATAATACTGATTATCTAATTCAGTTATGGATGTCGAATAATTATAACCCAAATAATTTAAAGCCTTTTCGATTAGCGTTTTAATCTTTGCTCCCCTCCAGACTCTAACAGGAGGAAATATTAACTCGATTATATCAATCATTAAATTCGTGATGTAAACAATCAATAAGGCTGTGTAAATAATATTTAAAACCAATACGGCAATCGCATAAACTATTGAGCCTGTCGGATTTGGAGGAATATCCGTTAAATGTGCCGTAACATTTGCGATGTCCTTTCCGATTTCTTTTACAGAATCGATTAACTGTTTTACCATTAAAAAAGTCGTAATGGTTAACAGCCCTAATTCAGCAGCCGTTTGATTCGCTGGTTTTTCTCTTAAATATGGAATGTCGATAAAATCGCTTTGCGTTATGGCTCCGATGTTATATAAATACCTGTAAGTTAATCCATTAGCTCTGTCAGATAATGCGTTTAGTCCTTCATTCTTTTTTATTCTGCATTTTACGTGAACAGGATCCAATTCCGTAAACTCATTTAAATCCAAAAACCCTTCAAAAGCGTTGTAAGTAGTTGAATTTTCCAGCTGCATTGTAAACGGCAAACCCTCAAAAATTCCAACGGATGTTCCTGTAATTCCTCCCAGAATATAATCACGAATAATTTTAGCGTTTTCATTTACGAAAATAAATTCCTCTGTCGAAATATTCGCCTGTCCTCCGTTATCGTCAAACGTTGCCAGAATCGAAATGGCTCCCCAGTCTTTCGGAGGAATAGTTACAGATCCGTTTATTTTAAATATCGGTTTCGCACTCATTTTTTAGTAGTAAATAAAGCTCCATTTCTGTAATGTTTCCTGTCGATTTTATCCAATGTTCGAACTTTCTGGACAACAGCATCCGACATTTCATCGTAATTCCATTCTGTCGTTGGCATATTTTTAATGGCTCTGGTTATGGCTTTTGTCGATTGCTCTAATTTATCGAATTTTTGCAAAACAGCTTGATTCGTTGTCCAGCTATTATTCATTAATTCGGCTGCTCTGTTTGAAATCTGGCTGTGGACTATTGGTCGCATATCAGTAGAATTATAATTTTCTGCCATTCTACCCAAATCCGAGTTCGAAATTCCACCAAGTTTTTTATTGGTTTCTGGATCAACAATCCTTTCGGCTTTATCGACTCTGACAATGTAACCATCCTTTCCAGCGATTTGAGGCTGTCCAAGTGATTCGCCAACGTTTTCGGTTCCTTCGTAAAATGTCGGCAAAGTTTTGATAAATGCAGCAAGTCCAGATAAATCCTTTATTGTATCTCGCAAAGGTGTTTTGGAACCCTGTTCGACCTTTGAACTGTAAGCCTTAAATCCAGATATAGCAGCATCAATTATCTGTTGCCTCCTTTGAGCTTTTTGTTTCTTTAATTGTAGCTCCTGTTCCCTTTGTTCCTCCGCTGCCAGAGAACGTTCAGCATCAATATTGCCTTGCTCGGCTAATCTTTTTAGTTCCTCCTGTCGTTTCTTAGCTGCGTTCACTTCTTCATCCATCAAAGCGATTCGTTCCTGTGTTCTCATTCTGGATTTTTCCTGTAAGACATCCAAAATTGTATTTAGACTTTCGGCAAGTTCTTTTTGTCTTTCTAATTCCTTTACTGCGTTATCCTTTTGATTTGCTGCGACCTTGTCAGCTCCTTTTATTTGAGCCTCGATAACTTCATCGTTTGAGTCGTTTATAGCTTGATTTTTTTCCTTTTCAAGCTTTTTTAAATCGCCAACAAGTTTCAAAGCGATTAACTCCCTTTCCTCTGCTGTTTTTCCAGCCTCTAACATTTCAGCCTCCGCAATAATTTTTAAAGAATCTTCACGTAATTGAAATTCCTTGTCGATTAGTCTTTCCATAGCATCGACATTTACTTCCTCGTTTGCTAATCCCTTTTTTATCTGTATTTGCTTTTCAGCCTCGACTAAATCATTCGCAGCGATTTCCTGTTGTTTCCGTTCCTCTTGGTTAATTTCCTCGATTAAATCCCTTTGCTTTTCAGCAGCTTTGACCATATCAGCCAATCGTTTCGCCTTTGCTCTGTCCCTTGCAGCCTTTTCTTTATCCGTTAGTGTTTTTGTAAACTGTTTTTCTGAAACTATATTTAAACCAATTTCTCTACGTCTTTTTATTAAATTAGCGATTTCGGTTTGGTAGATTTCTATTGATGCCTCCCTACCTTTTATCGCATCTTGATCGGCTAAAAGTCCACGTTCTTTTTGTTTAATTAAAAAATCCTGTTGTTTTGAATCAGCCTCGTTTAAAATAATTTTGAATTTTCCAACTTTTGTTCCGATTTTTGCAGATTCATCGACAGCATCAATCGATTTTTTCTCTGCATCAATTTTATCTTTTAAAAGTTTTATTTCAGCATCGACTAATTTTTTTTGATCGTCGAAACTTTTGTTTCTAATTTTTCGCAATTCCTTTTCGGATGCTCCCTTTTCTTTTGCAGCCTTTATCGTTTCGTCTGTTTCTAAACGTAGCATTTCGATAGATGCCTCCAGCTGTTCGTTTCGTTCTGTGATTACATTATTGGCTGCCTCGATTTGTTTATTTAAAAGCTCCTGTGCTTTGGCTCCAGAATCAGCAGCTGTTCCAAAATCCCAAAGTAAGGCAATAGCCGTAGTCAGCCCAGAAATTAAAAGTCCTATTGGATTACTCTTTATTGTAGTATTAAATATTTTTAATAATGACGTTGCCGATTTTATTCCTCGATTCATCGCAACGACTGTGATCCGATAGGCAATCATTACAGCCTTTCCAACTTTCATCGCCAGATTAACGGCTAACATCGTCGCTTTAAATATTACAAAATATTTAACAGATCGAATAATAACAGTTAAAATCGTTTCGAGATTATCTGTCAAAAACTTAATAGCACTTTTTAATTTAAAAACTGTTCCAGCACTTTCCGAAGTTCCAAGAATCATTCCTTGCCATTTGGAATTTAAAAGATCCAGCTGTCCGTTAACTGTGTCCAGCTGTTTCGCTGCCATTTCATCCAGTTCATCTTTTACGTCTGTTATTCCATCTTTAAGATCAACCAACGTATCGGTGTTATCCATAAAAGTTTTAAAGGCTGCGACAGACCTAACATCCGTTATCTCCAATGCCTTCGCTAAATTGACTCCCTCTCCTTCTAACTTATTTAAACCAGCTACCAATTCTGGTAAACTTTTAACTGGTCTGCCGAGTTCCTTTGCCAAATCTCCATTGGCATCAGCAAGTTTTAACAGGATGTTTCTGGTTGACGTTGCAGCCGTACTTGCATCGAATCCAGAGTTTGCCAAAGTTCCGAGTAAAGCCGTAGATTCCTCAATACTAAAGCCTAAAGCCTTCGAAACAGGAGCCACTTTCGACATCGCTGTTTCCAGAAATTCCATATTCAAACCAGATTTGGTTGTTGCCACTCCTAAAACCGAAGTAACTCTTTCCATTTCCGTAGCCTCCAGACCAAAAGCCCTCATTGTGGAACCAGCCAATTTCGCAGCTGCAGACAGGTCTGATCCTGTTGCCGATGCTAAATTTAAAATGCTTTCTGTGGACTGTATAATTTGAGGCGTTGTAAAACCTAATTTCGCTAACTCTGTTTGTAATCCAGCGACTTCTGTGGCTGTAAATCTGGTTGATTCGCCAAGTTCTAAAGCGTTATTTTTTAACGAATCTAATTCCCTTCCTGTGGCTTGACTGATGGCTCCTAAATTTGCTATGGCAGAATCGAAATCCGTTATTACTCCGATTGTGGAACGCATTAAACGAGCAAAACCAGCGATTCCTAATCCTACTCCAAAAGCTCCAGCTAAGTTCCTTAATCGGTTTCCTAAGCCCTTCAAAGCCTTTCCATAATTTCCAACACTACGTTGAAACTGACCGACAGAGGCATCAACATTTTTTAATTTTGCATCCAGCTGTTGAATGTTTCTCAATAATCTTTTGCCCTCTGCCGTATTCTGTTTTTCCTGTACGGCTAAATTTTTGTAAGCTCTACGTAATCGATTGAGCTTTGCAGATAAATTCGTATAGGCTCCCAGCTCTTTCGTCGTTTCTCTGGCTCTCTCTTTTTTGGCTCTGTTTTCCTCCTGTATTAATAGTTTAATTCTTGCCGAATCTTGGCTTTCCTTACTACGTGCCTGTGCTAATCTATTTTCTAAACGGACTCTTTCCTTTTCGACAGTAACCAGATTTTTTTCGGCTGCCGTTACCTGTGTGATTGCGTTGGCTTGTTTTTTAATGTCCTCTGCATTAGTCATTGATTTGTTTCCTTTCAATGCCTGTTGACTAACTTTTAAGACCTCCAGAAGTTCTGTTTTTAAGGCTTTGACCACCTCAATCATTTTCGTTATTTCAGCCGTTGTTCCTGTAAATAATTTCGGATCAAAAACATCCTCTTTTTTAATTCTTGCCATCGTTCATTTTTTTATTTACTCGCTGTGCCTCCTCCTCGTACATTTGTAAATAAGTATAAAATCTCTTTGTCGAAATCTGTTTGGGATCAATACTGATCGCCATCCATTTTTCAATATATCCGACCTGTCTGTCAAAATCAGCATCCGCATTTTTATTAATCTGCATATCAGCTAACTGTTTTCTGGCAATCGTTATTTTTGTTGCCAAATGTTTTTTCTCTTTCAATAGCATTTCACAGGTCAGCAACGCTATTTTTTTTTCGATTTTTAAAACCCTTTTAAATTTATCAGTCAATCCGAAAAGAGTCATATATTCATCGTATAATTTTTCCCAGCCGTAAACCAGATCCGATTCGTGATATGGCAGAGTGTCGATATTTTGCGGAGTCGCATTTACCAGAATAAATCGAAAATCTTTCGTGTCGTAAACTTTATTCCAGCTATACAAAGGTAATTCATCTAAGGAATTATAAACCAATGTTTTAACTTTTTTTTCTTTTTTGCTTTGTTTTTTTTTCCTTTTACCTAAGTTTAAAAACTTCATTAATTAAGTATTTTTCAAGCTCCAGATGGAGTTTCTGTGTTAATTTTTCCAGACTTTC
>Ga0233413_10000154_pt1 | contig 36274 bp, 52 predicted proteins | sample Na_anoxic_6_MG_FD_189019 | JGI IMG/M metagenome (GOLD analysis project Ga0233413, IMG submission 189019) | Seawater microbial communities from Saanich Inlet, British Columbia, Canada - Na_anoxic_6_MG | ecosystem: Environmental > Aquatic > Marine > Inlet | place: Canada: British Columbia...
AAAACATAACTTATGCTTGTTCACATGTGGTAACTGTAGGTATTCACAATAATAGAGACCAAACCATAAAGCACCCATATGAGGTAAAATAGATATGAAAGACAACGAAATTGATTATCACAGCACCGGCAAGAGATGAAAAAAGTAAATATACACATTAACAATTTATAGGAGAAATAACATGAAAGACGATAATATTGTAGACTTAGGTGAGCAGCGTAAAAAACATGAAGCTGCGATGGACGAACGCTATATGGATGGATTCATCAAGGGTGCTTGCACTGTAAGAGAGTTGGTATTAGCACGAATAGATATATACGAGCATGGAAAAAGTAACTACAAAGAAATGACAGTCGACGGTATGAGGCAAATAATTGATGATTTCTTGGTTGATATTGGGTGCAATGAAAATGCTGTTGAAAATTCACCGCATGTTACTGGTGCAAGTAGGAGTTAAATTATGAAAGACAACGAAATTGATTATCACAGCACCGGGTATCATGATGCTATTGACGATATAAGAATTACATTGAAAAGAAGTGGGATTGCAAGTTTGCCAGAGGTAAAGGATGCAGCATCAAGTGATAACAGATGTTTACCGTTTGATTTAAGGATGCTAGAACGAATAATGCCAGACATATACAAGGACGATTAAAATGAGGTCTAAATGTAAGTTTTGTGGTACAGCAATATATTACACTCCCGAAAGGAAGCGAAGTTATTGTTGTAGGGATTGTTTTCTTAAGCACGTTGGAAATAAAGTAACAACAAAGTGTATGTGTTGTGGGGAAAAGTTTTCTGAAAGAGCAAGTCAGAATAGAAAGTTTTGCTCTGCTGAATGCTATCGTTATTATATTGGCAATCAGATAACAATAAAATGTGGATGGTGCGGGGAAAAGTTTTCTGAAAGAGCAAGTCGGAATAGAAAGTTCTGCTCTACTGAATGCTCACATAATGGGAGATCAAAATGAAGATTAAAAAGAGTTGGATAGCTCCAATACTCATAGCAGCGATAGGATTTGGTGCGTATCTCTTTACCGGTAAGCACGATACAGCAGTCGAGCAGATTGCTGAGAAGATACTAGAAGAGACTACAGGTATTGACGTTGATTTGTCGCCATGAGTAAAAATAAGAGATCAATAAATTTAGAAAAAAAAGCTAACTCTCATGTTGGCAAGAAATACAATCACCTTAAAATACTTAGCACATACCTAGTTGACTGCAATGGCAAAGGGTATAGGAAGTGTTACTGTGTATGTTCCTGCGGGAGGTCAGCAAGTCGCGACTTGCATCATGTTATAAATGGTACATCAAAATGTTGCGGGTGTAAGGTAGTTGAAAGAAGGACAAGGAGTATAAACAGAAAGTACAAAGGCAAAGTCTATGGCAACTTAAAAGTACTTACTGTTTATACTCCTGAGTTTAACCCAGAATATCCAACAAGAGAGAGAAAGAGGCTGTTCTTATGTCAATGTAGTTGCGGTAACAAATCAACTCATAGATATACATCTGTAACCAGCGGAAAAGCAAGGTCTTGCGGGTGTAAAGGAAGGAAAAGGAAGGAGAGATCAATATGAAGATTAAAGAGAAATATGATGAATCAGAGGAGAGATCAATATGAAGATTAAAGAGAAATATGATGAATCAGAAAAGCTAAGGCTGTCGTTAGAGGATGAGATGAAAAGTCTTGAAATAAGAAAGGTTCAACATGACGTTGGTTGGGAAATCCTCTGTAAAATACATGAAAGAGTAATTTCTAGACTTAAGGAGCCGATTAATGAGGAAAAAATTATTAATGAGAGAGCCATTAATGATAAATACATGGAAGCATTCATTGACATTAAAAAGCTGATTGATAACAACAAGGAGCAAGAGGTATATTCAATACTTCAAGCAATGAAGAAAGCAGCTCAGCGTCATTTTATTGATAATGACGTTAGCAAGTCATGCCAAGAAAAAATGGAAGAAGCATTCACAGATATCTGGTTTACTTAGATATAGCGTTGAGTCAGGCAGGATTCGAACTTGCATCTCCCGTAATATTATTTCAGGATTCTACCAATTAAACTACTGACTCAACATATGTATTATATCACAAATGAAGATGTCTAGCTTTACATCCTGTGGTATAATGAAGATAGTCCCTATCGTCTAGTGGTTAGGACACCAGCCTTTCACGCTGAAAACGTAAGTTCAATTCTTACTAGGGACGCAACATAGGAGAATCGTCATGATTAAGAAGTTGTTAGCAATTACCACAATCGTAGCAGCAGGTGCAGTAACTTACTTCAACACAGGATGTAAAGACAAAGTCATTGAGGACACTGCCGAAAAGGTTATCGAAGAGATGACCGGAGAAAAGGTAGAGCTAGATGAATTGTTCGAAATCTCCAAAGGTTCTCTAGATGATTTGCTAGACGATTAAAACATGTTCAATAGCTGTTTTTCATCAAGGATAATTAGCGTCATACTTAGCATGCCCGGTGTTCCAAGCATATCCCTGTAACTAAGCATGTTAAGTATTGTGCTATATACCTGAGCTTGCTCATAAAGCTTATGCTTTTCTTCTAAAGACTTGCTTCTCCATATCCTAAGCTGGTCTCGATTCTTATCAGTCTCGTATATATCCTCCACATCAGATGGTGGCGGCTGCTTCCACCCCTCCTTCGCATCCTTCTGCATTGAATCTAACCAACATTTACCAAATTCTGACTTAACACCAGGCTGACTCAGTACGTCAGATAGCGTTTCCTGGACACCAGGAGGCTGTGGCATCGTGTTCTTTGGTTTGCTATATCTTTTATGCTCTTTTGGTTTATCTTGCTGTGGTGGCCCTTTATCTTCATTCTTAAGATACCAGGTTACCAACCCCATAACATTCGAAACATTATCCTGTCCCTTGGCATATTCCAACGCTGTTTCAATTCTGTAAGTAGCATACCTTCTTGAAAGCTTTCCAATGCTTTCGTCATTACCACCTTCCTTGATTAGCTTTGAGTAAAGGTGTTTCCCTTCATTGCTCAACCCATCATAAACATTCCCAACTCCACCTCCTGATTTTTTCTGTTCACTAGAACATAAGTACTCATCGTACGAATCATTCATCTTCTTGTAATCATCATCTTTGCATTTGTAATCCATTCCATTCCCCCTTATAAAGGCTAACAACTAAAATATTCGCTTATTAAACTTTGCTCCTCCTCTATCTCAAATTTATTACTATATAACCTATATGCCTGACTCGGTTTTTGCTTACTAACATAGACATCACATTGAGCTCTACGTACTACAATCTCACTCTGTGCATTGGACTTGAGCTTGGGACTTTTTAAACTTTCCTTTCTAATTTTATGATTAGGTGCACTCAGTGCACTAGCGGGTGGTGCACTGAGTGCACTAGATATAACTCCAGTAGTGTCAAATATCTTTGGTAAGTTAATGGTATATTCGTTAGTTTTGTATTTAGATGACTTTGTGTTTTTAGTTATTAATTCTTTTTCTGTAAGTTGGTTTAATACATATATTAGACCACGTCTAGATAGCGCGGTATCATTTTGAAGTGTGGTTAAAGATGGGAATATAGATTTGCCACGTGAGGCAAGCATAACCAAAACAAGGCGTTGCGAGGTGGTTAAGTTTAGTGAACGGTTATCTCTTATCTTATTTATTATGGCAATTGACATTCTAGTCTCCATATGCACAAAAAAAGTATTGACTTTCTTTTAATGCGGAGAGATAATATCGGCACTTACGAGATAAAACAAACTAGTTTTTTTTATCTACCACTAAAAACCCGAAGCCCTTCAAATCTTCGGGTTTTTTGCATTAATAGTGCATATTACCGTATTGTAATTATTAGATCAATATAATTTAAATAACTTATGATGTCTTTACATTCTTAACCCAGTTTGTTATAGTTTAAATGTTGGGTCGTATATTGGAAGCAATTATTGACTTCCATGTAGATTAAGTGTGAATCCGGTAACTTCCTGCTTTGCAACCAACACGGTTTGTCGTCTAATTGGTAAGATAGCCATAAACTTATGAAGCAATTATTGACTTCGTTAGAATGCAGATGTGGGTTCGAGTCCCATCACTCCACCAACTTTTTTAAATTGCAAAGTGCATGGTCTAATTGGTATGATTTCAGCTGCAGGTGTGGGCTTCGCTTCACACTGCGCTTTGCAATTTAAAATTAACTTACGAGCAATGTTGCATAAACCTTTGTATCTATAGCTGTTATTCTCTTAACGTAGTTACGTTCATGAATTTGCTTCACAAGATTATAATTTCTAATTTTATCTATATAAAACTTGTACGTTCTTGGCTTTGTGCTAAAGTCAATATGAAAACAATTTGAAGCAAGATGGCCGCTATTCTTATGTAAGCTCCAAAATCTCATGATATGCCTGTTTATAATCGATGGGTTTATAGCTTTGGCTGCAAAAACCGAATAATGCTCTCTCCTAACCAATGATATATGCCTAAGCGAAGCTGAGCATTCACCATTACTATCACAGCAATCAGCTAATACACGCATGGTACGTATCATTGAGTCTCCTGCCCAATAGTTTGACCTTAAACTATATACGTAATCACTTATCTCTTTCATCCAAAATCCTCCTCTATGTTCTTTAAATCAAATATGTATCTATTAACATTACGGTACGCCTTCCTACATCTTATTACACTGAAGTATTCTGGCAGCAAGTCTTCTAGCTTTTTGATGTGCCTCACAATTACTTGCTCTGTTACAGGTGTTGCCCATATGCATTTCTCCATAGATACCTTTGTTCTATGGTCTGTTAGATTCTTCATTGATATTGAGCATTCACCATTTTCATCCAAGCTAGGAAAAAATGATTGTAGAGTGAACAGGATTTGCTTAGAGATGATTCCTCTCTCTGACAGCTTTGTACTAAATTCATCAAGTAGCTCTTTCAACTTTACTTCTCCGTTTGTTTGTCATATAATACCTGTAACTGAGCAATTCAGCTCCATATGAAACATTGATTACCTCCTTGTTTTTAATTGAATGCTCAGTGATTGTTTTTAATCATAATATCTCATTGCTTCGCCGGGAACCGCCCGGCTTTTTTTTGCTAAATATTCTCAAAAATCTTGATATAATTATAAATTACTTCTGTCTTCCTTCTTTTTCTGCTATAAGCATAGAATATATACCCGTAATCTAAGAGACCAAACAAAATGCGTGCAACTTTGTTAACACTAAAATTAATAGCCTTGCTAGCGTTGGTCACACTCACCCTTCGAGGATGCAATGAACCAGCATTTGTTGTCATTAAAAAAGATAATAAAATCTTTTCGTCGTTAGAAACTTCAGAGCCCATTTGATTTACCTCATTTCCCTTTCTTAATATCTTTCTTGTACCCAGTAATTATCCATTTACGAAGATATGTGGTTAATGGTGTGTATTCCCTCTTGGCAGACTTAACCATTTCGCTGTAAATCGAGGTGGGGATTCTAACCTGCACCGGCGTAGTATCTTCTTTTGCCATTTTTATTACTCCTATTGAAATATTTATAAATTAACTGTTGTAAAAAGTCACAACATACGTTACTATACAACAATGTAATATAAATTGTCAAGGAGGTATCATGGAAAAGTCAGAAACAATCGGTAAGCTGTCAGAAGCATTGAGTAAATTTCAAGGTGAAGTGGAAGATGTATGTAAAGATAAAGAAGGGTATAACAATATAAAATATGGTAATTTAGCATCCCTGTTAAAGGTTGTAAGACCAATATATTCTAAATATCACATATCCGTCACTCAGTGGGCCTGCAACAGTCTTGATTATCCAAATCACACTGGTATTGAAACTTTTGTATCTCATCTGTCTGGTGAATGGATGTCAAGTAAGCTTTTTGTTCCAAATGAAAAGAAGGGCGGGCAGGGCTCCGGCACGAGCATTTCTTATGCAAGAAAATATGCGCTAGCTGCCGCACTAAACGTAGCATGGAAAGATGATGATGGTAGCGCAGAAGAGGAACATATACAAAATCGTAATAATTATTCAAACAAAGTAACCAACAATAAAACCACTTATACTCCTCCTACATTGCCTGAGCTTATAATTAAACATCGTGTACGTAGCGAGACAATCAACAGTTGGCTTCATGGTGCCAATGTAAGTACGCTGGATGACCTATCTAAAGAGCAGGTAACTTGGGTAATTGGTCAGATTAATGGAGGTGCTAGGTGAGTTTTTTTGGTATTTCACTTGCAGATTTGTTATTCATTTTGTTTGCATCATGTATTCTATTTTCATTTTTATGCATAGTTAATAATTATCTTGATATTAAGCTTTTGAAAGAGGATCAAAAATATGCTGAACAACATTTTAAATATCTTGAAAAGCGTATGGATAATGACAAGAATTTTGATACGTTAACAGAGATGTTTGACAGTGGGTATACGTGTGCTGTTAATTTGTTTATACATGATCATGAAATGATTTTTAAAGATTGTGTATTCATCAATGATGAAAAAGTAATGGATTCATTGAAGAAAGCAATTCTATCATGGAAAATTAGATATTCACAGACGCACTACATGCCTGGAGGTGCGAAATGAAAAGGACATCGCATGCATACAGGGTGTATCTTAGACAAAGGCTAACAACAATGATTGCTGCAAATAAGGTGAGTCAAGAAGAGCTTGCTTGCTGGGCAAGTGCATCAAAAGTTGATTCTATCTTTGAATTAGGTAACACTGAGCTTAAAAGATTGGTTGAGCTATTGGAAGAAAGGGGAGAATAAGATGCGTCATTATGAGAGATTACGTGATGAGTTTATGTTTGATTTATGGTGCAGTTTAAAAGATGAGGAAGAATATTGCGAAGAAATAATTGATGAAGCTGAGTATGATATAAGGTTAGCTACATCACAGCTTAAATCTATTGAGAAAGAGTTTCATGGTTACGAGGAAGATATTAAAAGAAATGAGAGTCTGAAAATTGCTCATGAACATAAGTTAAAGCACTGCATAGATAGACTTAAAATTATTCATGAAATGCTGGCAGAGGAGTAAATAAGATGCGTGAAGGTAATGTATTTAAGCTGGTATCGGAAAGCATGATTGTAGCAAATGATATGAACGTTGAGATGCAATTTGATTTTGATAGGCTGTTTAAAGAAGGGTATGAAGTGTATGACGATATGTTTGTAGAAATTTGCTATGACCAAGTGAACAGCTATTATGTGGTTAATTATAGGCAGCTTTTTATTAAAAATGTTAAAGATGTTAAGGGTGTTAAGGGGTTTTAGGATAAATGATTGAAGATTTTGATGAAAAGATATATGACGTTGTAAAGCGTGTTGAAAGTGAATTACAAATAGAATGTAATGAGCGTGAGTTTTTTAATGGTGTTATGGCGTGTGTTCGAGGATTAACAGAGGCTTCGTATATTGAGGAGCTTAGATATTTAGACAGGGGTTCCCGTGATAAGCTTTTTGAGCTAATAATGCCATTCATGGATAATAAAACAGAAAGCTATATTGAGGGAGTTTATATGTATGTTACAGTTTATTTGCTGTCAACAAAAACATTAAAAGAACCTGTTGAAAGAAAAACTTACGCAAAAGTACTTTTGAATGCTGCCTGTAATTCTGTAAATTTGATGAGAGAAGGTGTGAATCATAAAGAGGCGCATAAATGTAGTTTTTAGGAGATAATTTTGGAATATCGTGACGCTGATAGAAGAAAGATTCATGAAATGGTTTTAGATATTGTGCCAACAAAAGGGCACAGTGCTCCTGGTTCGTTTTTAGATGGGATAACTGATGCCATTATATTTCTTAACGACACTGCAACACTTCAGCTAGATGCATATAAGAAAGGCGATCATATGACGCTTATGAGTCTTTTGTACCCATCTGTTGAAAAAAGAGATGTGGCGTATGGTTATGGGTTCAGAAGGATGATTGCATTATACACAGCGGAGTGTATAACTGCGGCGGCGATTCCTTCTTCTCTTGAGTGGTTTAGTATATATGTAGAGAAATGTATTCAAATCATTAAGAAAGAGGCTGTCATTAATGAGAAATTTTTAAAAGCAGATAAGGGGAAATAATGTTAACTAGTATGATTTTACCAGTAGTAGTGATAGTTTTGTTTGTTGGTTTTGCCTTTTGGTTGGCTAAATATATATCAAATAAGGATCGTTAATTATGAGTTGTTACAATTGCCATAAACTTAAAGATATGACATTAGATGAGATAATTGATGAATATGATTGCATTCAGTGTGATTTGCATTATGCGAAAGACAATAATAAACGCTTGGAAGAAATGAATAAAGGTAATTTAGAGAAAATGCGAGAAAGTGTTTTGAAAGAAGTGCTTGAACATTTTGATAAGCTTAATTATGAAGATATCAAAGTTGAAAAAATTAAAGATGCTACACCAATCTCTATAACTAGCGTATTGCTTAATAGGATTAAACGTTCTGTTGAAGAGTTGCTAAACAAAGAGGATTAATGACGCTAAAAAGCCTTCCTCACTTATTTAAACCAAGGGACTATCAAAAGCCATTATTTAATGCCATCTTCAATGAAGGCTACAAACATGTATTGGCCATCATTCATAGAAGAGCTGGTAAGTCTGTCTGCGCCTTAAATATAATAATAATAGCTGCATGCCAAAAGGTTGGCCTGTATTTATACCTGCTCCCAGAATCTACGCAAACCAAACGTGTAATCTGGGATGCCATCTCACTTTCTGGCGAAAGATTCTTAGACTATATACCAAGAGAAATAATAAGCAAAATCAATAATACAGAAATGTCAATTTATCTGAAAAATGGAAGCATTATAAAGTTTACTGGTTCAAATAAGTTTGATGGCCTCATTGGCTGTGGAGCAAACTTTATCATCCATGATGAGTGGGCAATAAGCGATCCCAGAGCTCGTGAACTTCTAGCCCCACTTCTTTTAGCTAGTAAAGGAATAGAGGTAGTAATATCTACCCCAAGAGGCTCAAATCATCTTAAAGACCTGTATGATATAGCCGTTGATTCTCCTAACTGGTTCGTGTCTAGACTTTCTGTTGATGATACAAGGGATGCTGATGGAAATCCTATAATAACAAAAGAACAAATAGACCAAGAGATTGCAGAAGGTAAAGATCCCAATATCATACAACAAGAATACTACGTTAGCTTTTCAACAGGAAATATTGGAGCTTACTTCACAAAAGAAATGGAAGAAATTGAAAAAAGAAATGGAATAACAGATTTTGAAATAAGAAAGAATTACCCAGTCTTTGTATCGTTTGACCTAGGGATGCATGACCCAACATCAGTTGTTTTATGGCAGGCATACAATGGGAAAATGCATTTTATATATTCGTTTGAATCAAACAATAAACCAATGGGATACTACTCTGACATGCTTATTCAAGTGAAAAAGTCACTAGGGTTCAGAAAATATCAGCATTATTGGGCTCCACATGACGTAATGGTGAAGGAGTCTTCTTCTGCTCGTACTCGCCTATCATTGTTTAGAGAAGCTGGGATACATTTCCAGGTTGTTCCAAGAGTCTCTATCCCTGATAAAATATCCTCTGGAAGAGCATTCTTGAAAGACTGTTGCTTTCATAAAACAAATTGTAAGTTTTTAATCAGATGTTTACATGAGTTTCAAAGAGAATTTGACCCAGTAACAAAGGTGTTTAGAGATAAACCAAAACACGATTGGACTTGTCATGCAGCAGATGCATTCATGTACGCTGCTATCGCATGGAGAGAGAATTTCAGTAAACCTGAGAATAATGCTGTTAGAAAATATAAACGAGAGGATGGAATTATATGAATGAGATGTTTAATGGATAAAGAAGAAGATTATGTACCAGGTAATTTGTTTAAAAAAAATAAATACCTTGGCGGATGGATAGGTAGCATGATTGCATGCGAAAATAATTACGATATTCACACACACTTTTACTATTCATACGAAATTGAAGACATCATTAGATTACATCTAAGCAATAAAAATTACTATCAAAACCATCAAAACCTACAAAAATTTACTCCAATGATGCCAAACGGTTGCAACAGCGCAATTGAGTGGTACGAGGAATTGGAACGACAATACTAAAAAAATTTACCCAAATCCTGACGAACGGTTGCCTTAACCAGATAAATGTACTATAATGATACTAATATTATTGTGTAAGCAATATGTTCAAGTCGTCCACATCATTCTGATAATGGATACTTTAGTTAGGCGCACCCTTACTCTAAGTAGGGATACTGTGTAAACCTAAACCCTAAGTGAATATTTAGGACCCGAAAGGATACTCCCAGATATATCGCCTGAAATGATAAGACATTTATTTTTTGTTTTATTTAGGAGATATACCATGAGTTTATCACTTGCAAATACCGCTCAAATTGAATTTGATGCGATGGTTAAGGCCATCTATCAATCATCTGGCTTTCTATTACGTGGCACAACAAGAGTACGCTCTGCCGTTACTGGCGAATCTGTAAGATTTAGAAAAGTAGGCCAAGCAATGGCTAACCCTGTTGGTTGGCAAAATACTGTTGCTATTCAGGACCCTGGTTTTCTTTCTGTAGAAACCACAATGGTTAAGTACTGCGTAGGATGCGCTTGTGACAGAATTCAAGATTTGACTGTAAATTTCAGCGGAAAAGAAGAATTGGCCAAAGTTGTAGCACGTGCAATCGGAAGAAGAACTGACCAAATAGTAATCAATGCTTTAGCTGCTGGTGACCCTACACTTGGTTTCCCTGTTGCTAATGTAATTGCTGCTGGCGGAACAAACATGAGCTACGCAAAATTGCGTCACTTACAAGAATTCTTCGAAGATAAAGCAATCCCACTTGAAGACAGATACATCCTCCTTAGCGGAAATAACATGAGAGCATTGTTAGCATCCGACCAAATTATTAGTAATGAATACACCAGAAATATGGCCGTTGAAAACGGAACATTACGTAATAGAAATCTAATGGGAATGAATATTATGCAAATTCCTTCCATGAATGAAGGGGGGATCCCTTTGGCTGGTAATACCAGAAGCTGTTACGCATGGCATAGAGATGCCCTTGGAATGGCCGTTGGACAAGAAATGCGCACTGAAATTAATTATTTACCTCGCGAAACAAGCTGGTTTATTAATGGAATCTTCTTCGGAAGTTGCGTAACAATCGACACTGAAGGCGTTTACCAAATTGACTGTGACGAAAGTGTAAATCCTTAATAGGGGAATCTGATGGCATTTAATAGACAAAGTTGGTCTACAGTTTCATCCTCATGTAACACTGGGGTTAAGACACTGCAAGACGGCTCCTTCATTGGAGCACCAATAAATAAGACGTATGCACATGCTGTAGATACTGCTGCTACAATTAGTGCTGCTGGTTATTTTAATGAAGTTGCTCCGGAGCTAAAAGTATATGACCGTATATATGCCGTCGGAAGCGATGTAATAGTAGATTTGCGGGTATCAAACATTACCTCTAACCCAACAGTTGTTAGCACGACAACTACCTTAGGTCTAGGTGACGTTAATGGACCCGCAGTTGCTACAGATAACGCAGTAGTAAGATTTGATGGTGTTACAGGTAAAGTAATACAGAACAGTGCAGCTATCCTATCTGATGCAGACGCATTATCAGGTTTAACATCATTAACGACTGACAACGTAAACATTAACGGAAATACAGTTAGCAGTATTGACGTTAATGGCGATTTAAATTTCACTCCGAACGGAGTTGGTTTAAACGTTCTTGCTAACGCTCAAGTCACAAACGTGACAGCATCAAGAGCAGTTGTTACAGACGCAGCAAGCAATTTAAACGAGAGTGCTACTACATCCACTGAAATTGGTTATATTAGCGGCCTCACTTCAGCCGTTCAAACTCAAATCAATAATCTTATTGCAGCTACATACCAAATTACCGTGACACAGGTTGGTCATGGGTTGACTGCTGGGGATGTTGTTTACATAGATGCTGCTGGTGATTATATACAAGCCGAAATAACCGTTCCGGCTGCCGCAGACTCGGACGTAGCCGGGATAATTGTTCTTGTAAACGGTAACGATATAACAGTTCAGTTCGGTGGGCATATAACTGCAGGAGTTGCTTTAACCACAATAGGGGCTATCCAATATTTAGGTGCTGCCGGTACATTGGTTGAGGCAAAACCTGGGGCTGGTGCTCTTATTAAGCCAATTTTATTGGCTACCTCAAATACATCTGGGTACTGGTTAAATAATGTTGGAATAATAGGATAGGAGAAATATATGACTGGTACAATAGTAAATAAAGTTACCGGACCTGGAGCCGCTGTTACTGATAACGCTGTTCCTAGGTTTGATTTAACAACTGGGAACCTGGTTCAGGGTAGCAGTGTAATTATTGATGACACAGGCAATATAACAGGTGTGTCAACAATCGCTATAGCTACTGACATTACGCATACAGGTGATGCAGATAATAAGATAACATTTGGTGCCGATACTCAGAGCTATGAGACTGGTGGAACATCAAGGTTAGATATCAGCGACTCTGGTGTAAGAATGGGTGCTGCTAATGCTAGAGTGACTACAGTATTAGATGAGGGTGACTTGGTCTCTGATTCTTCTACAGCTCTTGCAACACAAGCATCAATTAAAACATATGTTGATAAAGCTATTACTGTCCAAGAGTATAAGAAATCAGTATTTGCAGCTTCAACAGCCGCATTGACAGTAACGTATGACAATGGTGCTTCTGGTGTTGGCGCAACATTAACTAACGCTGGTGCACAAGCTGTATTTGAACTTGATGGAATTAATCCATTAGCAACAAACAGAGTGCTAATAAAAGACCAAGCGGCTCCTGCGCAAAATGGTGTATACACTGTTACTGATGTAGGTTCTGGTGCTACTAACTGGGTACTTACTAGAGCTACAGATTATGACCATATTTCAGAAATGGATCCTGGTGTACTAGTAACTGTAGATGCTGGTGGTACTGTTCACGCAGTAACATCATTTATGCAAACAACAACTGTAGCAACAATTGGTACAGATGCTGTAACTTACAGTCAATTTACATATGATACTACTTTCCCAATACTTGACATTGATAACATTAGGATCAATGGAAATACCATCATATCAAGTGATACAGATGGAAATTTAAATTACACACCAAACGGAACAGGACTAAATGTTCTTGCAAATGCTCAAGTTACAAACGTGACAGCAAGTAGAGCTGTAGTAACTGACGCTTCTAGCAACTTAAACGAGAGTGCTACCACAGCTACAGAAATTGGTTATATTAGCGGCCTAACTTCAGCCGTTCAAACTCAACTTGATTCTAAAGCTACATCCACATTAGCAGTAACTCAGGCTACTCATGGTTTTTCAGCAGGAGATATTCTGTATCTAAATGCTGGAACATATACAAAAGCAATAGCCACAAGTGCTGCGGCTGCTGAAGTTATCGGTTATGTCTTATCAGACGATGGAACAAATGACTTTACATTGGCTTTTAGCGGGCATGTGACAGTTGGACTATCTGGTTTAACTACAGGTGCTGTTCAGTATTTATCTACTAGTTCCGCTGGAGATTTAACAGAAACTAAACCTACAACTGCCACTCAAGTCATAAAACCGCTTATGATAGCAACGAGCGCGTCAACAGCAGTCTGGAATTGTATGTTAGGAGTTCTATTATGAGTGTTAATTACGACAAAGCTCAAACATTTATGGCATGTTCATCTGCTTTTGCAGTTGTAAACGCAGCTACAGATGTATTCACAATCACTGGCAACGACACAACATTAACATCTGTGTTAAAGATTGGTATTAGCACAATACATGATACAGCAAGTGGTGTTTATTCGTGGTACCTAGCAAGACGTAACACTGCAAACTCTGCAGGAACAAGTGCTGCAAGAGTATATGTTGGAATGAGAAATAACGCTGGAGCAACCGCTTACTCAACAGTACTTCAATACACTGCAAACCCTACTCTTGGTGTAATAGATGCAAATATAGCAGCCTTCAATCTTGCTGCTCCACTTGCAACAATAGCAACTCCTGACACATGCGGAGCACCTGCACCATATGTAATAGACTTTGAATCTGATTTCGGTCAGCCAGTAGAACTTTATGATTCAGATGAAGTGTTAGCATTAAATCTAGGTGGTGCGCCTGTTGCAAATGTATTAACAGCATTAATCTGGGTTCAATGGGCAGAGCAAAGTAAGACTTAGGATTTATTATGGTTAGTTCTATAAACTTAGACGATAAAATATCTCAGACTGGTGCTGCTATTTATGCTGCTGATGCTCAAGGTAATGATACGTACGTTATTGCATTAACTCCTACGTTAACTGCATATACAGTAGGAATGGTTGTTAACTTTAAAGCCAACACAGTAAATGTTGGAGCAGCTACATTAAACATAGATGGACTTGGCGCAATACCAATATTAAAAAAGAACAACCAAGTGTTAGGAAATGGTGATATTGAAGCTGACCAGATGGTAACTGTTATTTATGACACTGCTAGAAACTTTCAGATGCAGTCACAATTGGCTTCGGCTGCTGCTGCTACTGGTATTGTTTTACAGATGGTAAACGTTACTGATGGAGCGTTTGCAACTGGAAACACAATAATGCCATATGATGACACTATACCTCAGATTACAGAAGGTGATGAATATATGACATTGGCCATAACTCCGGCTAATGCAAATAATCTTCTGAAAATAGATATAGCCATGCATTTGAGTGGTGCTACTGCTGCTCAGGCAATTGTTGCGGCATTATTTCAAGATGCAACTGCTGGTGCATTAGCAGCTACATCACTTACAAACAGTGGTGCAGGGACAGCAGGTTATACAAATGCTGTTTATTTTACGCACTATATGATAGCTGGAACAGTAGTTCCTACTACATTTAGGGTTAGAGCCGGAACAACTAACGGAGCTGCAATATCATTTAACGGTTATAACGGTGCAAGAATACTTGGTGGTGTTAGTTCATCTACAATTACAATACAGGAATTTAGGGTATAAATCATGGCTAATGAAAGTGCATTAAGTAATAGTATTGCAAGCGGTAGAACTGGAGTTGTAACTAATACAACAGAATACGGCGTCCTGTTAGCTGGAACAACAGCAACTAACCCTATCCAGAATGCTGGTGCTGGAACCGCAACACAAATACTAACAAGTAATGGAGCTGCGGCTAATCCTTCTTTTAAGGCGTATCCTGGCTCAATAGCGGCAACACAGGCAAATCAGGAAACAGGTACTGCCACAGATGTATATGTTACTCCAGGTAGACAGCAATATCATATCAGCGCAGCTAAAGCATGGGTTAGATGGTATGTAGATACAGGTACTCCAACAGTATCTAGTAATTACAATGTATCCAGTTTAACTGATGGTGGTGCTGGTGTTACAACTGTAAACTTTACTACTAATTTTAGTGGTACTGGTTACGCTGCTGTAAGTATTGGAAGTATTAATGCATCAAACGCTCTTCAAACTAGAGTTGGCACATTGCCTGCTGTTGGAAGTTGTGTATTTTACAATCAATCTTGTGATACTGGATTTGGAACAGCAGATCCATCAACTGGTCAATATGTTGGCGTTGCATGTTTTGGTGATCAATAGGAAAAGATATGGCGAACGAAAGTGCATTAAGTAACAGTGTTCCAGAAGGTCGTTTAGGTGTAACAACGCTTACAACAGCTTATGGTGTGATACTTGCAGGAACTACAGCTACTGGAGCAGTTCAAAACGCTGGTGTTGGAACTACTGGGCAAATATTAACAAGTAATGGAGCTGCAGCTAATCCTTCTTTTCAGGCAAACCCGTTGCAACCAGCGTCACAAGCTGAGCAAGAAACTGGAACTGCTACTGATGTTTTTGTTTCTTCAGGTAGGCAGCAATATCATATTAGTGCAGGAAAAGTGCATTGCAGATGGCATAATGTTACTGGTGTTCCAACTCTTGACTCTAGCTATAATGTATCAAGTTTAACGGATACAGGCGCTGGAGTAGTTACTATAAACTTTACTACTAATTTCAGCAATAGTGATTATTGCGTTGTAAGCATTGGGACTTCTAGTCCATCAAATTTATTAACAACACTTACATCTGCCGTTGCTACTAGCTCATGTGCGGTTAATTCTAAATCATGTGATACACCATATGCATTAGCGGACCAGACTGATAGCACTGCGGTTGTGTGGGGTGTATTAATTTTTGGCGATCAATAGGAAAAGATATGGCTAATGAAAGTGCCTTTGATAATAGTGTTCCAGAAGGTCGTTTAGGTGTAACTACGCTTACAACAGAGTACGGCGTTTTGCTAGCAGGAACTACAGCTACTGGTGATATACAGAATGCTGGTGCTGGAACCGCAGACCAAGTATTAACAAGTAATGGAGCAGGTGTTAAGCCTTCTTTTCAGGCTGCTGATACTGCTGCCTCACAGGCAGAGCAGGAAACTGGAAGTGATACTACCGTATATGCTTCTCCTGGAAGACAGCAATACCATTTAAGTGCAGCAAAAAGTTGGTGTAGGTGGTACATAGTTGCAGGAACTCCAACATTAAATGAAAGTTACAATGTAGCCAGTTTAACTGATACAGCTCCGGGAAATGTTCAAATAAATTACACTACTGCTTTTAGTAGCACTGGATATTCTATTGTTAGTTCTGCCGCTGCTGCTGGCGCTACATTGCTATTAGCAAGAGCTGGATCAATGCCGTTGGCTGCTTCTTGTGCTGTTGTAACTCGTGAATGTGATAACCCTTATGGCATTACAGAAATGACAGCTAGTGTAAACAATGTAATAGCCGTAGCAATGTATGGAGACCAATGATGAAAAAGATTTTATTTGAAGATAATGAAGGTAGGTTATGTTTAGTTATACCTGCTGACAAAAAAAGCATAGAGCGTACACTTGGTACTCTAAGTGATGCTGAGTATGAAGCTCATGTTAAAGAACGCTCAATACCAAAAGATGCTAAGAAAGTCAGGGATATTGAAGATAAATATATCCCAACGACAAGAGAGTTTAGAGGTGCATGGTGTGATATTACAGCAGAACCAAGAATAGATATTGATTGTGAGAAAGCAAGAGATATAAAGCTTGCACACATCAGGACAATCAGAGATAAAGAACTTTTAAAAACAGACGGAGAATACATGAAGCTCATATCAACTGATGGAGCTGCTGATAGCATTGCTAAGGTTAGAGAAGAAAAACAAGCTTTAAGGGATATTACTAATCCACTTAAAGCGTTAAATGTGTCTGGAAAAATCAATGATGAGGTTCTGTTGAAGGAAATCAGTGATTTTGGAAATGTCTTAAACGATCGTGTTAAAACTATAGTTTAATTTTTAGGAGAAAGAAAATGGCTTTTACATTACAAAACTGGTGTCGCGCTTCAGCTTCAGCTAACGAACCAATCGTTACTTTAACATCAGGTGATATTTACGGATGCTTTAAAGAGTACAACTATTACACTGCTGATACACAAGTAACCGTAGCTACAGCATCATATTTTGATGATGTTGCTTTTGATATTGCTACAGGTGATTACGTAACAGTATATTCAAGAACTGATGGTACAAAGTTAACATACAGATTAACTAACACTTCTGCTGTAATTACTGCTGCTTTTGCAAGTGGTTATTCAGCTGCAAGCATTGCCATAACAAACGCAGAATTACTAGGTGCTTATGCAGCATCAAAATTATTGCTAGCAGCTCCTGGTGCAGGAAGAATGTACGTTCTTGATTATGCAAGTGCCGTATTTACTTATAACTTAGGTGTTACAGCTAATGGCGGTAACACACATGTACAATACTCAGACACTGTTAATGGTGCTGGAACACGAGCTGTTACAACTATAGCTGGTGGAACAATCAATGCGATTGGTGCCGCTAGTGTATTTACTTGGGATAGGGCTGCTTCTGCAACAATTGCAAGTGCAGATGCTGTAAACCAAGGGTTATACTTTGCTAACGATACAGCAGCATATACGCAGGCTCTTGGCGCATCAACAATGATTGTAAACGTTGGCGCAGCAATTGTGCCTACAGCATAAAGTAGTTTTGTTTTAGAGGGGCAATAGGGCCCCTCTCTGAATAAGGACTATATTATGCCAATTACAAAAGTACAGATAATATCATTTGCTATTGCTAAGCTTGGTAATAAACCAATATCATCTTTGGAAAACCAGAGTGACATTGTTAATGCCGCTGTGCAAGCATTTGATATTTTACTACCTATCATACTATCTGAGCAGACGTGGCGATTTGCCTGTAAAATACAGCAAGTTTCACAGTTGGTGACAGAGCCGATAATAGATAACTGGCGATATATTTATGAGCTACCTGGTGATTATCTAAAGATGATTAGACAGTGGCCTCATAACTATAGCTATGAAATATATGAAAACAGACATATGTATTCTAATGTTAATGGTCCGCTGTATATAGAATATATGTTTGAGCCTTCTGTCTTTCAACTGCCAGCACATTTTTACAATTATCTATCACTGAAAATTGCAGAACATTTAGCTTTATCTAATGGACACAATGTTGAATTTAGCAAGAAGTTAGGTGCTGATTCTGATTCTGCAAGAGCTACTGCTTTAGCTGCTGATGCACAAAGCAGACCGCAATCACCATTAGCATCACAACCAATAATATCTAACAGAGCAATAGGCTACGCTCCTTATGGAGGCGGATACAATGGTTGATGCTCTTCAGATAAATTCAGGGTTTTCATACGGAGAATTAGATCCAAAACTTGCAGCAAGAATAGATTTTGCGGCCTATGATCGTGGTGTTAAAACTGCGCAAAATGTTCTATCTATACCTCAAGGTGGTTTTACAAGAAGATTTGGTACTACACACGTTGATGACTTAGTTGCTATAAATAAAAACTACGCAAGAATAATAAGTCTTATATATGATGATGCTGCTATTTATCTCATGTTATTTGAACATAACACAATAAAAATATATCTACAGAATACATTGTTAGCAACAGTTGCAACGACGTATCCTGCTGCTGTTATCAGAAGATTACGTTTTGCTCCAATTACAAACAGGCTTACAATCCTTCATGAGAACTTTACTCCAGCGCAGTTAGTTCGAAGTGCTGATGCTGCTAATGCTATTGCTGCTCTTGATTATGTAAACAATTATGTAACGGTAACAAATGCATTAACTGTTGGAAATATATACCCAGCAACCTTCACAAGTGCCGGTGCATTGCCAGTAACAGACCCTCAGCTATACATAAACACTCTTTACTATGTTAAGGCAATAACAGCTACAGATACAAAGGTTTATACAACACCACAAGACGCAACAGATGATACAAATGCTTACAATATTACTGGTGCTGGAATTGGTAATTTAGTAATACAAAACACATGGACTCTTGGCAATATTGCATTTTCTATGAGGCCAGTATATGACTTTGGTGGAATTGCATACAAAAATGCAGGTGTAACATTCACTGCAAATGCATTGACAGGAACGCAAGCATCTCCATGTATTATTACATGCTCTGCTAATATCTTTGTTGCTGGACTGATTGGAGGTACACTTGAAGGAAATGGCGGAATATTACGGATAGTAACTGTACCAGCAGCTAATCAAGTTATTGGATACACATACGAAGCATTTATAGACATGGGAGCATTCCTTGGCAACGAGTCAATCCTCACTGAACCTGCATGGTCCGCTGCTAGGGGATATCCTTCGTGTGGTACATTTTTCCAGGAAAGATATTGGCTTGGAGGTTCTCGCGCCATACCAAATGGTATTTGGGGTAGCGCTATATCTTCACCTTATGATTTCGATGATTCTCAATATCTAGATGATAACTCTATAAGTTATTACACAGCATCAGGTCAATCAAACTTTATAAAATCTTTTACAGCATCTAAGTCATTAGTGGTTCATACAAATACTGGCAACTATTCAACAGCACTTACAATAGAGGTACCACTTACACCAAGTACATTCTTTTTATCTGAACAAAACACAGATGGCATAGCAAGTATCGACCCAGTAAGCGTAGACAATCAGATAATCTATACAGATAGAAGTGCAAGAAATATTAAGTCCATGTCTTGGGACATAGTTCAATCAAGTTATATTAATACAAACATTTCCATTCCATCATCACATTTAATAAAAACACCAATAGATATGGATGTATTCAGAGAGCCTAAAAATACAGATGGTTATTATGTTGTATGTGTTAATGAGGACGGGACGCTTGGTATATATAATTCTCTTGTAGAGCAAGAAATAAAAGGATGGACAAAAGCAGACACAGCACAGAACGATATTGCAGGTGTTGCTAGTCCTGGATATTTCTGGGATTGTGCTACAGGGTTAAACAAAGGCTGGGTTATTGTAGAGAGAACAGTTAATGGAGCTACGACTTTAGCATTAGAAGAGTTTGATTTTGAAGTAAGAACAGATGCCTCGCTATCATACGACTTTGCTGTTGCTACTAATTTACTGACTGGATTAGATCACCTTATTGGTCAAACAATACAGGTGTATGCAGATGGTGCAACGCATCCTGATGTTGTTGTTAACATACATGGAGAAGCAACATTAGACAGAACAGTAACGAAAGCATTTGCAGGACTAAAATTCACATCAACAATCAGCCCAATGCCAGTAAATATTCAGTTGCAGAATGGACCATCGTTATATCAGTCTGTAAAAATCAGAGGATTTCAGATTCATTATTACGAATCTATTGGTGTAACAATTCAAGGTAAAGATATTTCTACAATAGATGTAACAGCAATAGTAACAGACCCAGCAGCCACCCCTACAACAGGGGTATTTGAATACAATTTAATGGAGGGATGGGATGCCTTCACATACTCAATAGATATTGTGCAAGACAAACCATTGCCTTTTACACTATTGGGTATTGGATATAATGTGGAGATATAACAATGTCATTGGCGTACGTATTAATGGGTGCTGAAGCGGCTGGTTCGATAGCTGGACAATGGGCACAAAGCAAGGCTCTAAAAGGTGTTAAAGCAACAGCAGAGTTAGAGCAAGCTCAATTAGGACTTAGGCTCAAGCAAGAAACGATTGCATCTGAGCAACAGTCTATAGCTAATCTACACGCTCTAGACGAGATTTTAGCAACACAGCGTGCAATGTTTGCAGCACGTGGACAAATGCCTGGCATCGGCTCAGCAGGAGCTATTGCAAGCAAGTCTGTATCTAACTATAGAAAAGATGAGCAAGCACGTGGTCTTTCCATGGGATTCTTGAAATCACAAAGACAATATGAAACCACCATGAGCAAGATGCGTTATCAGAGTGCTAAAATTGCTGGTGGAATGAAGAATATTCAACGTGGCATGAACACAATGAAATCTATGGCAAACCAAGCAGATTCAGCCGGATGGTTTGGCAAGAAACCTACTAAATCTAAATAGGAGATACTGTGGCACAAAAAAAGGTAAAGCCAAAGCTACCTGAATATAAGCAAAGTGTTGCTATAAAACCTGCTGCTGCACCTGGTGCTGAACAAGCTGCTATGTCTGGTACAATTCAGGCATGGAGTGGAATGGCAGCATATTCAGACAAGATGGCTGCTGATGCATCTGAAATGGCATCAAGAATATCAAGGGAGCGTGCACAGCAAGCTGGTAAAGACTATGCAATGACAAACCCTGGTGAACAGATCTCAGATGGTTGGTTTATAAATGACAAGGTGTTTAAGGATTCATACAACGCTCATTATGCAAATACATTAGTCACAGACGCCAATAGCGCAGCAAATAGAGTAACATCAGAATTCGATAAATATCCAGATCCCACAGGAGAGCTATTAACAAAATCAATCAATACAAGACAAGGAATCTTCGACAATGCAATGGAGAAGATGCCAGCACCTCATCGCGCTGATGCTAAGAATTTATTCAAACAGAAGCTTGAGGTAGATACTACAAAACTTTTAGCTAAAGTTAATGCTGCAAATCTGAAGAAAATAAAAGAAAGTTACACAGTAAGCGAAAACAACAAAATTGTAGAAATGTTTGACGCATCTAAACAAGATTTTGATATAACTAAGAATTTAAAAAACTTAAACACAACGGCTGATCAGTTTCTTCCATATTTTGGAGAGGAAAAAACAGAAGAAAACAAAAGGCGATATAAGTTTTCACACGATCTCGCAATCATGGAAGCAGAACTTGAAAGAAGATTTACAAACGGTGGAGAAGAAGGAGCTTCGGAATACGTTAAACAATTGAACAAAATTAGAACAGACAAGGGAGGCTACAATAAAATATCAAGACTAGAAATGACAAGACTTGTTCCACTAATAAACAAAAAGTTTATCGAAATATCAAACATGATGAGAGCTGGGGACGCAATAAAATATGATAACTTCAAAGCAAAAATGGATTTATCACCAGTACACCCTTTAGATAAAGTCAGCTATTTAGACGCAAATGACATGACTGAGGCAGAACAAGTTCTTTCTGCACCAGCAAGACGTAAATTAACGATGGAGAATGAAGCAAGAAAAAGAGAAAACGAAGGACATCAGCTTAATATTAGAACATTAATGGGGAACAACTCTATTGCAAAAGATTTAATGGGTGATAAACAAAAAGATGCTGCATTTAACAGTATAGTTAGATATGCTTCAATGAAAGGTGGTGTGTTAGATTCAGAAAGTTTAAATGAAGACCTTACAAGAAGCACTGGTCAATATGGTAGTGGAGCTCCAGTCTCACTTGAAAGCAAGCTTAGAATTGCAGAAGGACTTGGAACGCAAGTAAGTGTATTAAATAAAGAGCTTTCAGCAGGTATTAACGGAACGAATCCAGTAATAAAGAAAAGAAGTGTTGAGCTATTTTCAGCCACATACGATAGGAATCCAAATGTTGTAAGCGGAATAACAGGTGATACATTAAAAACAGCGATTGCACTTGGCGATCAATATGATGGTGGTACAGATGGTGAATTGGCAGACAAGATTGTTAAAGAAGATCTAGCAAAATGGCAAAGCAAAGAAACACGAATAAAAAATGAACGCTATGAAGAGGAAAGACACAATGAGTATGATGGCAATATTAACATAGAAATAAAACAATCAGCTAAAAATCTAGGTATTCCTCCAGAGCTGCTTGCAAATTCAGAGGCAGCACTCTTTGACTATAGGAGCAAAACAAGAGAATATTTTGTTCATGAAAACGGAAACATGAAACAAGCTTTAGAATATGCAAAAAAAATGATGGAGCCATGGAGTGAAACAGATGTAAACGGCGAACCAGAATACATGAAAAATGCTCCAACAAAGAATAACCCAGAGTTGCTAGTTAAAACATCATTTCTTCATAATGTTGAGGACCTTGTTTCTGATAACAACAAAGCATTTGATGTAGAGGGCTCTCAAGTTCCATACAAGTTTATTCTTGAGAAGGATGAAGATGTAAATTATCTGAACAAATTTTTTGATAATTATTTTTCTTTAGCTATGATTGGAATTGGTTTAGTAAATCCAAAGCTATATCAAGACTTTAAGGGACCACCTACAATACGAGGAAAGAGAATTGATAGGGCTGGGAATGTAACAAAAGGTATATTTAGATTAAAGTCAGACAAAGGCTCTGTTACTGGTGTTAGAGGAGACGAGCAATCATACCAAGTAAAGTTCAAACCTAATGGAACTCAATTTGAAGCAGATGTAATAGACGTAAACACTATGCAACCTGCTAGAGAGTTTGTATCTGCGCAAGAACTAAAAAGAATTTACGGTCTAACAGATGAGGATTATAATGACCTTAAAGATGCAAACAATGCAATAAGAAAAGCAAAACAATCACTTAGAGAAACTAACAGACCTACATTTTCACCTAAACACATTTTACCTACTCGACAAGTTATAAAATATTATAATTTCATGAAATATAACTTTGAAAAGATAAACTTACCAGAAAAACCAACAAGAGTACGTGAGATAGAAAAAGAAATGGAAAAGGAAATTGAAGAGCTCAGAGAGCTTAAAGAGGCAGACTGATGAGATATACAAAGGAAATACTAGACGAAACGAAAGAAGATCATGCTAAAAGGATTCTTACTACAACGCCTGACCCTGAATTTTACAAATCTGGTGGGTATGCTCAAACAGCTCCAATGCGTCATACAAGATACTATTCAAAGCATGTTCCAGACCCAAAGGAATATAGATATCATCAGTTAATAGGAGCACACTTTAGACAATACAACGCTATTTACTCTGTAATTAAAGACTTTTCTAACGACTATAAGTACGACATAAACAATGACGAAGGATACGACCCGGTTAAAGATGGACTTTTAAATGATGTTCCAGCTGAATATTACAGTAGAGTCTTAGGCCATTCAAATAAAGAAGATGCAATGAAGTCAATTGAAAACATCAAAGCTGAGATGGCGGACAGGGAAATAATGGAAAGCAGGGGATTCTTTGCAAATCTATCAGCAGGAGTTATCGCAGGAATTCCAGACATACTGCTGTTAGCTCCAATGGCTTCTGGAATAAAATCTGGAGCAATAGCCACAAACTTTATACGAGGTGCAATGGAATCGGCAAAAATTGTTTTGCCTGCTGCTGCCATAAGAAATCTATACGTAGAAGGACAAAAGGAAACTGGAACAACAAAAGAATGGATTGTAAACACTCTTACAGAAGGGTTTATAGCTGGTGCATTTGGTGGAATAGGAAAAGGTTTGGAAACAGCAAAAATCAAAGGCAATGCATACGGTGCAAAAGTATTTATAAAAGCACTTGTAGATGATGTAGATGTTAAAATGACGTACCACCCAGATGGAAGTCCAGGTGGATTAAAAGCTGTTGCAGTTGAAGGCTCAACAGTTAGTGCAAAACAAGTTGAAGCTGTTGATTTAATGATAAAAGACGGCCAGCCGTATATAAAGAACTCAAAGTTTGTTAAATATGCATTCGGGTGGGGGTCCCCTCTAATCAGAGGATTAACAGACAAAGCAAAAATAGTGTCTGACTTTTATCATAGAGCATTCCACTCACCATTTGAATCCGCACATACTGTAACTGCACAAGCAGCCGCTAAAAAAACTAAAACTTTACTTAAAGATATAAGAAAAAACATAGATAGCGAAGGAGTAGAGGGTATAAAAACCAAAGAAGCACTTACAGATTTAAGAGAAAACTTAAAATCAAAAGGAAAGAATGAAGGGTTAACAATTGAAGAGTCTATAAAAGAATCAGAAGCATTGCATGTTGAGCAAATGAAAAGTGACCCAAGAGCTATTCGTGATACACCAAAATACGAACTAGTAAATCGCATGATAGAATCAGCAAATCAAGCTAATGATTCATTAAAAGCTCTACACAAAGAATTTAAACTCACTGAAGCAGGTAAAAATATAACGTATGATGAATTTAAGGCAATGGCTGGAATGGCATACAGAGCAGATGCACAAGGCTTTGACCCTGTATTCAAAAAGAACAACATAGTTTACGACAAAAGTGTATTTGGACCAATATGGGAGAAAGCTAAAGCTACATTTAAAGACCTTGAAGACCACGAAGCAACTAACATCGCAAAATTCTTATCAAGAATATATGACAGAGATAAAATTTCAGCAAATCGTAATGACTTTATAAAAGACATTATTTTTGCATTAGAAGAACAAAACAAAATCATTACAGACTTAAACAGACCAACTGATGTTTTAAAAGAAAGTGCTAAAACAACTAAATCGTTAATCAAAGAATTAAAGGAAAATTTAAAAGGCAAAACAAAAGACGAAAGAGCAGCAATTAAAAAATCTATCGCAGAAGCAGAGTCATTATATGAAAGCCAAAACCAAGGTATAATTGAAAGCATTGAAGCTCTTGAGAAAAGAATACTTGATAAAGACCCAACGATTCCTCTTGATTGTCTAGACGGTAAGTCAAATATGACAAGCACTGAGAAAGCAGCTATAAAAGAATGGGAAAAACCAATATATGATGCACAAGAAAATCTTACCAATATAGAGAAAGAATTAAAAACAGTTGAAGCAAAAGAAGTGGAAAAGAGAGATGCTGTTAGAACAGAAATAGAAGGACATCAGAGCAATATAAAAGAAATAGAAGGACAAATAAAGGCAGATATAGAAGCTGCTAAAAAGCCACGAGAAGCACTACAAGCTAAAATCAAAGAAGAAAGAAGTGTGCTGAAAGATGCTGTTGAAGAAGGAAAGAAACTTGAGGCTAAAAAGAAAGAGCTGTTATCTGGTGTAAGAGAATCACAGAAGGAAATAAAAGAAATACAGTCAATTGCTAGAGCACAAGCAAAGAAAGCAAATGCCCTTAAGAAAAAGAAACAGGAAACATTAGCTCATGAGAATAAAAGAATAAAAGAAGCAGATGAACTATCAAGGACTATTGAAGCTAAAATCAAAGAATTAAATGAAAACTTAAACGCTAACAGAGCACTAGAGGTTAAAACAGAAAAAGTAAAAATAAAAATAAAAGCAGACTTAAAAGCAAAGAATAAATTAATAGTTCAGAGAAAATCAGAAGCTTCTAAGCGTAAAGTTTTACGTGCAGAGAGAAGCAAGGTTAAAGGTGAGCTTGATAAGCTAAGAGCAGAATCAAACAAAAAGATAGCAGAAATTAAACAAGCTAAAACTGAATTGTTAAGCACTGAGAGAACAAAGATTAAAGATGCTCCTGTTGCTTTATCTAAAAAAGAAATACAACAACACGCACTTCAAAAGAAAGCGTTAAGAGAACGTATAGACAAGTCTAAAGCTAACATTAAAAAACTTGAAGCAGAAATAAAAGATACTGTTACAGATATAAAGAAGCCTAAGGTTGAATTGCAGAACAAACTTAAATCAGAGAAAGAAAAGTTAAAAGCATTATTTAAGGGTGAAGAGAAATCAAAGATAAAATCCAGGAAAGATATAAGAGAAAGGATAAAGGAAGCAAAAGAAAACATTCAAAAAGCTAAAGATGATTTGCAGGAAGCTCTTTACAACGGAGATGTGCATCACGACTTATATGTAGACAACGGTCACACAAGAAAATTAAGAAATGTAAACGATGTAGCCAGGTTAAGAAAAGTAACACCAAAACAAAATTTACTCTTAGTTGCTGAATCAGTGGCAGATAATATAACTCAGCAAAGCGAACAACAGCAGGCTGGTCAATTATTTGATGGAATTCGCTCAGGTGGAAACAACCCAACTGCAACAAGAACTTTAATGATTAACGATAAATATCTTGAAAAATGGCTTGTAAATGATTTAGATATAATAGCAAGTCTTTATGCAGACCAGATGGGAAGAAGAATATACATGCATGAAATGCTAATGGAGTATTCTGGTGAATCAAAAGCAATGCAAAAGAATCTTGAAAAAGGATACCCACCATTACCAAACGAACACTTTTACGCTGTAGAACATCGTGAAGCTATGCAAGGTATGGCTTCAGTAATGCTTGATGCACATAGACTGGAAAAAGCAGAGATTTTAAAAGAACCACCTTCACCACTAAGAGATAAGAAAATTAAATCTGTAGATAATCTATTTAAAAAATCAGGTAAAAAAATAGAAGACGGATACAGAATATTTATGGGTAGCTTTGTAGACAGGGGTCATGTGTTACATAGACCAGTACAAGCAATGAAAAAACTTGCAGTATCTGTACTTCTTGGAAATGTACCGATATTAATGTTGTCAGAGTTTGGACTTGGATTATTTAGAAACTCATTTAGAGAGTATGTTGTAGATGGGATATTACCTGGAATACATGCACTAAAAAACTGGAACGACAGCGCTCTTAAACAATATGGATTTAAGTATAAAAAATATATAAAAGGAAGACATGCGGACGCTGGCCTAGGAGTGAGCAGAACAATGTTTAGTCTAATGGACGGCAGAATGGGGTATGAGAAAAGCTTCACCAGTCACTCCAATAAAAACTGGTTTGAAAAAGCAACAGACTGGGCAGCAAAGACATCACAACAGTTGTCAGGTGCCGCAGGTCTAATGGACATACAGGAAAACATATTTGCAAACATTGCTGAAACAAAAATTTTAAGATATGTACAAAAGTATATGTCTGGAGAAGAATTGCTGCCACCAGAAATAGACATGCTAGATAGAGCTGCATTTAACCCTGCTAAGTGGGGTGAAAGAATGTCAAATCAGTACAAGCAGCATGGTGGAAAATTTGGTGATGGATTCGTATCTAACTACCACCTATGGGATGACATGGAAGTAAAAAGAGCCTTTGCTTCAGCAATTCACATGGATGTAAGAAACATAATTCTGCTTCCAGGCCCAATGGATGTTCCTCTACTAATGAAAGATCCTGTCGTTGGAATGCTTTCACAATTCATGACGTATATATTTCAAACACAAACTCAATTCCTTGCTCCCACTCTTACAAGATTAGACTCACAGAAGTTAATCGGGATAAGTGCAACAATGGGTATCGGAAGCATGGTTGGTGTCCTACGTTCATTAACACAAGGGAAAGAACCAGACCTAGACCCAGCAACACTATTTGAAGAAGCAATAATGAACAGTGCAATACTTGGAGTAACTGGCGAAGGGATAAGTATGATTAACGCAAGGCTAGATTCTCCATTAACTAATAATGCGCAAAGGGCTGCGAGTAAATTTGGGTCAAGAGTTGGTGGCCCAGTAATTGGACTTGGTGACCTGGCTGCTGACTGGGCAGCTTCTCTTCTTAATAACGAGCTGAATCAAAAAGACAATGCGAAAGGTATAAAATTATTAACTGGCTTGACGCAAAACTGGTGGACACGAGGTCCTTACAATAAGCTTAGTAAATATACATCCATATACGAGACAAGAGCAGAAGCAGCAAGAAACAAAGGACACAAAAGGCGTAAAAAACTTAAATAGGAGAATCAAAATGAGCATTCAGATTGGGGATATTTCTCCTAAAGGACAATATGTAGCAGCGGCAGGTGACGTTAATATAGCGTTTACTTTCCCTATTTATGCTGCCACTGACTTAAAGGTTTACCAGAGAGCTGCCGGAAGCACTCCAAATGATGCTAACGACATTCTTGCATTAGGTGCTGATTATACTTTAGCAGCTGGTACCGTTGGGTCTGCAACAGGAGGACAAATAATACTTGGTGCTGGTGCTACTGCTGGTGACATAATTACTCTTGTAAGAGATATGCCACAAGACAGAGCTAGCATTTATACTGACGGAAGTGTAACGGTAGAAGGATTAAATAGCGATTTCTCTCGTAATGTAATGATATCGCAACAGAATGAGCTTGTATCAACGAAGCTTTCACCAAAGTATGATAATAACTGTGAGATTGGTGATGGTGATTTGATAATGGATCAATTGCCTGCCGGTTACTCATGGAGAATGAATGCTACTGGCTCACGAATAGAAACATTTATTGCACAAGCAGCAGCGTACCCAATTGCTCAAGCATCAACAGAAATACCAGTAGCTCAAGGAGCTCATGGATTGGTTATTGGTAATATTGTTTACATGAATGCTGCTGGTAACTACGTTGTATCTCAGGCAGACGCCGAAGCAAATGCCGAAGCGTTAGGTATAGTTACAGTTGTTACAGATGCTGCTAATTTCACACTAACAATGAGTGGAATGATAACTACAGGTTTGGGAGGGCTCGTAACAGGCTCTACTTATTACCTAGACCCCGTCGTTGCTGGTGGAATTACTGCTGTTAAACCAGTTGCAGCAGGACAGGTGGCAAAACCGCTTATCCATGCAACGGGAGTTACAGAAGGAATCTGGTTAGGATACATTGGAACAACAATTTAATTTAGGAGAACGAAAATGGCATTTGATATGAAATACATTTCAAGAACAGAGCAAACAAATAATTTAGATGTAACTCTAAATGTAAAAGCGGGAATGGACAGAATACCTGGTCCGCAAACATGGCAATATAACGCAACTGCATCCGGTGCAAATAATTCAGCAGCAGAAGTGGCAGCAGCTAATTACTTTTCACCAGTTGTAGTTGACCCATTATTAGGAAGTGCACACGGTATTTTCAAAGTTGGTGATTTAATTTATGCATCATGTAATGACCCTGTTGGACAAGGAATGCACGTAGCAACTATGGCAGCTGGTGCATCAACTGTTGACGTATTATACTAAAGAAGGCAAGAAATATGCCGGAAAAAAAAAGGGCAAGTAACGAGGCCCAAGCTCAAGCCATGTTTTTTACGTGGCTTACGCTTGCTCATCCGTCTGTACGCAAATGCACATTCGCTATTGCAAACGGAGGGAGTAGAAACGTTGCAGAAGCTTCTAATTTAAAGCGTCAGGGTGTTACCGCTGGAGTCTCTGACGTTTTTATGTCTGTACCAATGAATGGCTACCATGGGCTTTATATTGAGTTTAAGCATGGTAAAAATAAACTGACAGACGCTCAAGCTAAATTTCAACATCATGCTGGCAATTATGGCTATATGGTTTCTGTGTGCTATTCTTTTGATGAGGCAAGAACTATTGTTGAAGATTATTTAAGTGAGGAAAGATGATTAACGAGAAACAGTTACGTGAAGAGATTATCAGACCAGGACTAGACCTGTTAAACCTAAACTCTAAAGCTGCTGAAGAATTATTAGTTCTAACAGCATGCGTAGAAACTGATGCTGGAAGCTACGTAAAACAAATACAAGGGCCAGGCCTTGGGCTTTTCAGTATCGAACCTGCAACACACGATGATATATGGAAGAGATACTTACAAACCAGATTGCGTGAAGTGTACAAGATATTAGAAGCAATAAACATGACAACCCAACCCCAAGCTTACATGCTTAAGTACAATCTACTTTACAGTGTTTTAATGGCGAGAGTATTCTACTTGCGATTTCGTGAGCCATTACCAGAACATGATGATATTATTGGACTGGCTGAATATTGGAAGAAATATTTCAATACAAAGTTAGGTCGTGGAACAGTAGATATGGCTATATCAAAGTATTGCAAATACACAAAAAAGAAGATACCTGGAGAGGAGAAGCCAACGATTAAAGGGAAGAGGAAATGATTAGGTGTTTCGGCCACGACGACCTAAAGTCTATGGTAAATGATGAGAAGAAAAAAGAAGAAGAGGAAGAGAAAAAGAAAGCAGATGAAGAAAGGGATAGAGAGATACAGCTTAAAGAAATAGTAATCAAACGACTCTTAAAGAACAAAGTGTAAAAATCCCACACTTATCTATGATATAAAGTGTAAAGATTTCACAGTTTTTCCAGATTATTTAAAATGCTGTCCAAACTGTGAAATCTACTAATTATTAATATACGCAAAGAATCTAAGTGCCGCCAGTAATCTGGTCTAGCTTCGCATTTAGTGAATCTCTATATGCTCCATCTTTCTCGTATCTTGAGTAATTAGTTATAATCTCCTGCATTACGTCTTTCTCTGTTTCTACTTTCTGAGTGGAAAGATTTTGCATGGTACCTGGAGGCTGACTCTCTGTCATTGAGAATTTCTGTCTTATCTCATCGAAGAGCTTTACTGTTTTTGCTGTAGAACCTAGCGCAGCCATTGCGTCTAGCGAATCATCAGACAATGTGTTTGTTGCCCATGTGTTGATAGTATCAATCTTGTTTTGCGCACCAGCTCCTAACTTCTCCATCTCTGCTGCTTGGCTTGGTATTAACGACTCATGATACTTAATGATTGGGTCTAGCAAATCGTCAACAACATCCTGTGACACATTGTGCCGCTTTGCATTTGTTGAAATCTTTACGACGTGCTCATTCTCTAAGTCAAAGAATTTGTCGTACTTTGTCATGTCGTATTCTTCTGGGGCTCTAGTCATCCCTAATCTTTTTTCTATCTCGACATATGCTTTCGCTTGCTCTGACACAGAGCCGTATTTTTCTCTTAGCCATTCTGGCTTATCACCTGCACCTGGAGTTTCTGAATCCCAGTTCCAACTTGGCACTTCATTAACTTCTGCTGATTCTGTGCTAGGTGTTCCTAGTGTTGCTACTTCTTGTCCTGCTTCTGGTCCGGTATCTGTTTCTTCTGACATACTTCATTAATCCTCATTTTATGATCAGCAATTTGCCTCTTGAATCCTTTTATTACGTCTGTAAATCCTACCCAATACATGGAGGATTCATTAACATTGACAGAAAAAGGATTAACAAGAGATGCGAAAAGAAATCTATCTTCATAAATCTTTAGTAACTTCTTACCATATTCATTACGTTCGAACACTTCATAACATAGCTTAGACTCCTCCAACATCTCTGGATTCTCTTGAGCCATCTTGTCAATGTTACCCTGCAATTCTTCATATGGATTTGGAATCTCAATACCTGGGTTTTTTCTATGCACCTGCTGCGCCCCCACCTTCTAATTGTTGTGCCTGAGCCATGGTTTCCATTTCTTGTTGTTGGTCCTGCTGCTCTTGTTGCATCTGATATTGCTGCTGCATCTGCTCTTGAGTATTTACCAATGATGCGTCTACACCTAGCTTCTCTGCAATCCATGACGGAAGCCTGGTGGTATCAATTGTTGTCAAAGCAACTTCTGGCCCTGAAATTTGCTGCATGGTTTGCATGTAATTCTGAAAGGAAATCACGTCTTGTTGACCTTGTGAGATAGTCAATGGAGATTTGTATCTAACCTTAACTCCACGCTCAGCCCTTAGTGATGCTGGCAACAATCCTTTCTTGGCAAGGATGTAGGTTACCCTGTCTATAACCTTGTCAAGAAATTCTTGTTGCAATCTTGTGAACAATGGCCCTATCTCTTCTGCGAGATTACTTTGACGTAACGAAAGCTCCGTTGCGGTCCTGGTTGGTGACTCGTGAATATCTCCCAACGGATTGGAGTACATGAGCTTATTGATCTGCTGTCTCAAGTCTATTGTTGTCAATTGCATGAAGTTTGGATTGGCTACGTCAGGTAACGCACTTATAGGCCATTGACCATTAGAATTCGGTGCGACCGGTATAACTGAGTTAGGTGACATTTGAAAGGTAAATGGATTAAAAATACCATCACTATACGCCATATAAGGTTTACATATGTTTAGGTTAGCTGCTGTCATCTCAAAGTATGCGGCAGTTTGCAAACTAAAAATGGATGGGAGAGCGTCGATTATTGGCCCTCTACCGTAAGTTTCAGAGTTAACTTTACTCCAGCGGAAAATAATGAACGGGGGTGATTCCTGGCTCTCGTGCAATAGCATTTCATCGTTATGCCACACGACGTATGTGTAAGGTGCAATCACATTACCAGGGTTATGTATGGCAGCCTCAATGATGTTGGTTACAGTTGCATTCGGATCTTGCTTGTAAGCTTGCTCCATCATTGATGTAGGCTTAGCTCGTGGCCATAAGTTAGGGATGTCATCAAGTCTAATTTCACCCCATGTTCTGAAGCAAGTTTCACACTGATGATTAGCTGACTCTTCAATAGCCACTTGGTCTAACGGTATAGAGCTACATTGCAATGGGTTAGAGTCATCTCCCTCGCTTATGACGAGCACTGATGTTCCAACTGCTAAATCGTAGTAGCACTCGTTAATTATTGTGTCGAAATTGGATTGATGAATATAGTTGAAGGTGACGTCTGTAAACTTTTGCAACATCTGTCGCATGCCTTCACGCTCTTGGTCTTCCATTGCATCACTGGCATCATAAAAAGCCCAAGTCTGTTGCGGTGGTGTGAATGAGTTATGTGCTTTTGACACAAAGTTTTTTGTGGCAGCAATTTGCGTAGTGTCATAGACCTTAATATTCTTCTGCGCTGCTTTATTCTGGTCAGGATAATAAAATAAATTACGATTTGGGATGCAATAATGATACGCAGATTCCAGCATAGGCCACCAGTTAAATGACTCACCTCTTGCTCTAGAGTAGCGTCGCTTATAGTTCTCTAATTGTTTATCCATTAGTAACCACCTAGTCTAGATGCTGGTGCATATCCTTCTTGTACTGCGTCCCCAAACATAGCGCCTTTATTTCTGCGTCTGGCACTTTTAATTCTACCTTGTGATATCTTTCTAAGTGCTGCTGTTTTCTCTGCCTTCTGACTCTTAGCATATGCATTCGCCCTCTTTGTTTGGTCTGCAATCTGTAGCTTTTGTTGGTAAGCCATATCTTGTTGTGCTTTAGCTCCCTGCTTTGCAGCTTTAGCACCAGTGTACATAGGGCCGACGATTGGCAAGTACTTACCTACCTTGCCTGCGCCCTTAACAACATCATGCATACCCTTGCTTACTGCCTTACCAACTTTACTAAAGAACCCCATGTTAAATCTCCAAATACAAATATATAGTGCTAGCATCTGCCAACTGTTCATCAGTCAACACGCTAGCATCTTTAACAAAAACCATTGTTACTTTCTTTGTTAGCTTCTCAGCATCAGAAAGCATCCTTTTAACTCTAGACATTAAAGACATCTAAGATTTCTCTATCAACATTTGCTCAAGCTCATCAACCTTCTTGTTGAGAATTGTTCGTTCTTCGACCTTGAGTGTGTTGGCAACTAGATTTGAGAGTTGTGACGCTTCTTGTGTAGTTAGTGCTCCTTGTGAAATATAAGTAGTTATACATTCGACTTGTTGCTTTGAAGACTTCGCATCCTTAAACAGAACTAGCTCAACCTTACGTTGGTCGGCAAAGTTAAATCTGTTCCTCATGATTGATGACCATATCTTAAAGTCGAATCGCATGCCTTCTTCTGTCGTAAGGTCTTCTGGGAGTAAGCCAAGCCAATGCTCGTAGGCTAATTGCTTTGCTATTAAATATACCCTCTTGAAAGGAGGATATTTAACAACCCACTCAAAGAATGTAGAACCAGCTATACCCACCTCTGAACAAAAATGACACACCTCACCTCCACTAGCGAATAGCTTTATGAGTAGTGCTGAATGCTTTGTGAAGTTATACTTACGGTATTCGCCTTTACCTATTTCCTTGACAAGCTTCTCAAGTTCGAGCTCTCTTGCTTTGCTTATCGGCCTCAATTTCTTCTGCTTTGCTAACGTCTTGTAGTCTCTATCTTTTGGTTTGGTCAACTAGATGAACTCCCTTAGTTATAGGATACACCTTTACATTATAGCATACTAAAAAAGACAAGTGGTAGTTATTTTTTGACTAACGGTTGTTGCAATTTATAACAAGCTGTTGTACAATACAATTTTAAACAACTGGAGGTAATTATGAAAGACGATAATGTTATCGATATAACCGAATACTGTAAAAACGAAAATTATAACCGTGGGTATGTAGCCGATGTAAATATTGGGTTTATAACCGGAATTATATCAGCAGCTATAGTTGTTGATAAAACTGAGGCTGTAAACAGGCGCACGCTAAATGATGAACTCTATAGACGTGGCTGGGTATATTTGAAAAACACAGAAAATATAACAGCTTCAGAAGTAGACTTTCTTGGAGATATGCTTGATGAATGTCTTCCTCGTAGCTACATGACATCCAAATGCGAGGATACATAAATTAAGTCTAAATGTAAGTTGCAATACAATACAATTTTAAACAACTGGAGGTAATTATGAAAGACGATGAAGAGTTACGTAGCGCATGTCTGGATGAGTTCGACGCTAATGAACTCAGGACATATAGAGACGGAGTTAGAAACGGGTACATTAATGCTGTTTCAGATTCAAGATGGTTAGTAAGAAACTTGCTGAGTATAATTGAGGAAGATGATAAAGATTTGACTCGCATGTTATCAAAGCTATTTGATGACATTGGGAATTTAATGGGCAAGAGATTGTCATAAAACTTAACAAAGAAGGAAAAGCGATATGTTTATTTCAGTTAATATTGAGAAAGAAGAGGAAAACGAAAGATATGGTGATTGTATTTCTTGTGTATTACAGAAGCTTAATTACCATGAATTTAGAATATTTAAAACAATAATTGAAGAATGTAAGACGGAAAATCATTCTTTTTTTGTTCGTAATACATACATGTTTACTTACGATGATTTTTACAAGTTATTAGCCAAAAATGATCCATTTGATTTTCTTGATGAGAATGATAAGAGATTGCTTAATGTAGATGAAATGAAATTGTGTTTTAAAAACATAACTTATGCTTGTTCACATGTGGTAACTGTAGGTATTCACAATAATAGAGACCAAACCATAAAGCACCCATATGAGGTAAAATAGATATGAAAGACAACGAAATTGATTATCACAGCACGGCAAGAGA
>Ga0233413_10000155_pt1 | contig 36267 bp, 42 predicted proteins | sample Na_anoxic_6_MG_FD_189019 | JGI IMG/M metagenome (GOLD analysis project Ga0233413, IMG submission 189019) | Seawater microbial communities from Saanich Inlet, British Columbia, Canada - Na_anoxic_6_MG | ecosystem: Environmental > Aquatic > Marine > Inlet | place: Canada: British Columbia...
GTAAAAAAGTAGTTCGTAAAAGTAAAACTTCTCGTAAAAAAGTAGTTCGTAAAAGTAAAACTTCTCGTAAAAAAGTAGTTCGTAAAAGTAAAACTTCTCGTAAAAAAGTAAAACGCAAATCTCAAAGAGGAGGAGAACATACCCCATATCTCGGTAACCCTCCATACGGTTTAACAACATCTGCACACGCGAAAGGACAACCAGCAGGAAAAGTAGCACCACTTGGAATGAAAATATATGAACGCTCTTTTCAAGGCCCATTCTCTAATAGATCAAAAGTAGATTTTGATTATGCAACTCCATTTGAGAATGGTTTAATTGTTGAACCAGTTCCAAGAATGACAGGTGGTAAAAAAGTTGTTAAACGCAAGAAATCTGTAAAGAAATCAACTAAAAAATGTAAAGTTAAAACTTGTAAATGTAAAAAATGCAAATGCAAACCGTGCAAATGTAAAAAATCTAAGAAATCTAAAAAATCTAAAAAATCAAAGCGTAAAGTAAAACGTGGTGTAATGCGTGGTGGATGAGGTTTAGCAAGACCCACCAGTAATGATGATGAATAAATAATCCATTTTTAATAGTATTATAATAGAATGACTTTATGATATATCATAATATATATTTCATAAATGATATTATTATAGAAAAATACTATTATGTTTAACAAGTCATATAAAATATGTTTTTATATTATATATGACTGATTATCTTGAAAAATATGATTTAAACCTTGAATATTTACAGGGTAATAAACATGAGGAATATAAAACAGCATTATTAGAATATTATAGTACTGATAATGTATGTCCTAAAAGTGGAGACGAAGTAAAAAAAGAATTAAAAGATGGAATTCTAAAAATATCTTGTTCTAAAAGTAAATATAATTTAAGAATAACTTTGGCAAAATATGTTGATTTATATGAAGACTTGGAAAATAAAAAGAAAAATAGAAATGTAGTCCTAAGTAAAATAAGTATGTTATTAATGAAAGACGATTTATCTGGATTAAAAGGTGATTTTGAAAAATTAAAAGAAGAGTATATTAATAATAAAAAAGAGATTAGTTCAATTAATAAAGTTTTTGATAAACAGCAAGATAATATTGAAGAACATAATAGAGTTATTAATTTATTAAAAAGTGAATTAAGTGCTGTTTTTTATAAAAGAAAGGGATATTATTCAAAAATTAAAAATTATAAATTAGATAATACTCAAAAAGAAAGTATTATGAATTATTTAAAACAACATAGCAATAATATTAATTCTAAAACATTAGCACATCTAAATAAATTTGTTAAAATTGATGGAGATGATATGAAAAATTGGATTGAATGGATGCGTAAATGTGTTAAATATTTAATGGTAAAACATAAACTTCGTAAAGAAGTTAATAAATTTAAAATATATGAAAAACATATTGAAACAATAAATAAACATTTTATAATAGATATGCCTGTTATTGATAATCATAAAGAGATTGATGTTCCTCAAAAAGGAGGTGTTACTATATTTGATGGTCTAACACATATAAGTAATCCAGAACATGTTGTAGAAACACCTGTTGTCGATGAAACACATATAAGTAATCCAGAACATGTTGTAGAAGCACCTGTTGTCGATGAAACACCTATAATTAATCAAGAACATGTTGTTAGTAAAGAACTTCCATCTGATATTAAAACAATACATCTTTCAAATACTCCATATCAACAACCAATTCAAGAACCACTTCAACAACCAATTCAACAACCAATTCAACAACCAATTCAACAACCAGTTCAACAACCTATACCTCCTCTAATTCAACGATCAAGTATATTATCTACTATTAAAAATCTAATTCCATTTCAAAGAGGAGGGGGTAAGAATGATATTAAACAAATACATATAGATACAAAATATTTACAAAAAAATATTGTTCAACCAAGTTCAAATATTAAAATTGTTAGAATTAAAAAGGAACACTTGACTCCATCTTATAGTGAATCTACTTAATCTTAAAAATAATTAAACTAATTAAATTCTATATTATAAGTATATTAAGTAATATGATTAATCCATTATTTTTCTTTATAGGATTATTTATTGGTTTTTTTATTATATATATTAATTCACCTATTCCAGAAATAATTATACAATATCCTACACCTAAAAATGCAGGTAATATTGTTTATAAGGATAAAGATGATGTATGTTATAAATATAAAGTAAAACAAGTCTCTTGCCCAAAAGATAAAAAAAACTTAAAAACAATTAAAAACAATTAAATTCTATATAATAAGTATATGTTAGATAATATCTATAAATTAATATCATTTATAATTGGATTTATGATTTCTTTATTATTTAAAAGAGTATGTGAATGTAGAAATTGTATAATTTTTAAAGCACCAAATCCAGCTAAAATAAAAGATAATATTTATATAGAAGAGGATAAATGTTATAAATTTGAAACAGAAAGTACTACATGTACTTAATCTGCAATTAAATAATATATACAATATTATATATAAAATATGATTAAATTTAAACAGTGTAATATAATCATATGTGTAATTCTATTATTTAAATAACTATTTTATATGCGAATTTAATAAATATAATTTATATTTATTAAATTACTAATGGTTTTTCATAAAATTAATCAACATCTTTCACAATCTTTCACATATGCATCTACTATTCTTGAAAGAAAAATGACATATAATTCTATATATAATAATGATGGAGTTATGATTGAATATATGGTTTCTGATATTCAAAATATAAAAGATATAAATAAATCAAATCAATCATTTCATAGAACAGAATACAATAAATATAAAGAAGAAATTTTTGGAAGGTCTATTGATAAACAACCATGGAATATTGAAAAGAAGATAGATAATAAAACAATAGAAAAATTTGTAGCACCATATGATAAATTTTCAAGATGTCTTAATATATTTAAGGATAATGAGAAACATAAAATAAAAGATGATACATATTATTATAAATATGATATATTAAGCGACGAATTTTTTAATGTATTTGATTAATATATGAGTGGATATATTTTTGCTATTGGTGGAGGAAATAATATTTGTTCAGATATATTTAAAAAAATATTTGAAAAATCAAAAAATAAAAATATTCTTATTATATCTGATGCATCAACTAATTTATTAACAAGTCAAATAACTAAAACAAAACAACGATTTAATCAATTTGGGAAAAATGGAGTAAATATAAAAAATATAAAATTAAAAAATAGCACTTCAAGTAAAATAATAAAGGATGATTTACATAAATATGGTATAATATACTTTACAGGCGGTCATCAAATTGATTTATTAAAAAGTATAAATAATTTTAATAAAAACTTTAAATGTAATATTAGAGATATATTAATAAAATATTTAAAAAATGGTGGAGTTATAAGTGGAACAAGTGCAGGTGCATCTATATTAGGTAAATTAATGCCGACAGGTAAAATATTAAAAAAAAGAGATAATCAATATGTATTAAAACCATTAAATATGAAATTAGTAAATAAAATATATATTGTTGAAAAAAGTTTAAATTTATTACCATACATAATAGATCAACATTTTACAGAAAAAAAAAGACATGAAAGAGGTAAAGCAATGGCAATAGATAATAAAATGAAATTAATAGGAATTGATGAAAATACAGCAGTATCTTTTAAATATAGAAGTCCAAAAATAACTTTAATTGGTGAAGGAAAAGCAACTTTATATAATGGTTCATCTATAAAATATTCATATGGCAGTAAATATATTTCAATAACTGGATTTAAAACAAAAATTTATTAATAGTTTATATGCGTATAAATAAACTTGAAATTATGAAATAAAATATTATAAATGAGTAGTCAAGCAACAACTATAAAATTAGATGATGACGAGCAAGCAACACCAATAAATCAATTACAAAATAATCAGCAACAAAATAATAATGTAGTAAATGATATTATGAATTCATATCAAGATATGGAAGCAGATGATATGGAAGATAATCCAGAAGAAGTATATCAAAGACAAATGATGAATGATGTAAATGAACCACAGCAAGAACAAGAATATGATGATGAATATGAAGAAGAACAAGAAAATCAATATCAACAAGTACAACCAAAAAAAACAAATCAAACAATGTTGTCTAAATTACTTGATTCAATTAAACCGTCACTTGTTGTTGTTGTTTTATTTTTTGCTTTAAATCAAACAGTTATTATTAATATGATGTGTTCTTTAATTCAAACAACTATGGGTGAAGAATGTAATTACAATATGTATGGGTTAATTCTTCGGTCCATCATAGCAGGAGCACTCTTCTATGCTACTTCATATTTTGTTTAATTATATTTTTACATAACAAATAATCACATGGAATTTATTATTTTAAGAAAAATAATCATATGGAATTTATTATTTTAAGAAAAATAATCACATGGAATTTATTATTTTAAGAAAAATAATCACATGGAATTTATTATTTTAAGAAAAATAATCACATGGAATTTATAATATTATTATATAGTAATAATATAATGAAATCTACTTCAAAAAATAGTTTAAATGGAACTGTTAAAGGTATTGGTGCTGTATTAATTATAGTATTAATTATTATTTTATTAATATTTAAAAATAGAATGAATATTATTTGCCATTCTGTTATTATATGGTTAATGATGTTTATTATTTCATTTTGGTGCACGAACTGTGTATTATCCGCCGTTGGGTCATCTGTTCTCTTAGCAGTTGCTATATCATATATTAGTTGTAAGCGAGGTGATTTTAGTGAAAATTTTGAAACAATTGATGAAGGAAAAAATAATGAACTAAGTAAAACAAATCCGGTTGATGAAGAAAAAAAAGAAGATGTTGTTAAAAAAGAAGGTGAAATTAAGAAAAACATAGATGATACACAAGATTTAATGAATAGTCTTGATAAGATGATGGTTAATAAAAATATGGAATTAAAGAAAACTGGATTTAATACATTGGATAAGTTAGATTTAGATGATATGATTAAATATAGTGCTACTGATGAAAAAGTAGATAAAAGTGGCGGTGCTCCAATTATTAAAGAAGGTGATAAAATAACTCCAAATGTAGCACAAAAACAATTACATCAAATTATAGACTCTGTCAAAATGCTTAATGATACAGTTCGTGAAATTGGTCCAACATTAACACAGGGTAAAGAAATTATTAAGATGTTTGACAAGATTAAAATGTAAGGAGAGTACCCCTCCTTACAATCCTACACTTTAGTTTATGTGATTTTTATTTTTATTTTTGATATACTTTTTTTTTACACCTTTTCTGATTTAAAACGCCGATTTTTATTTATATGTCTTTAGCTTCCGTTCCTTCTTTGATTTCTTTGGCACATACTTCATCTCTCTTTCATAACTTCCTTTAAAAATTTGTTTGTATGTTGTTTTTGGTATTTTGTTCACTATTTGACTTACATTATACCTTAAAATTGGTAATCCCACACCTTTCAACTTCCTTAATTTACTTTTCAACACACTAAAGTAATTCTCTATAGCATTTGTATAATGTTGATATGGTACACTATATAGCAACTTATTCTTCTTTGTTATAAGTTCTTTTACTTTACTATTCCTATGACTACTAGCGTTATCAAGTATTATTGTCTTCTTTGTGTATTTTGTTGTAACATACTTCTTCAAAAATTTTAGTAATCTTTCAGTGTCTATTCCTCCTTTATCATATATTTCATAACCTATACAACCTTTAGTAGTTATAGCGAATATTCCGGTGTATTTTTTGAAAACCTTCTGACTTGAAGTCTTTACAACACATCTTTTACCAAGTTTTGAGTAGCAGTATTTTCTAACTTCATAAGCGTTTAACGACGTTTCATCAATTGAGACTATGTCATCTATATTTATTTTCTTGATTACATCGTAAAATGCTTTTAACTGCTTATTTATATCGATAGGTTTCTTGTATCTAAGCACTGGTTCGTGTCTTAGTCTCAACCTCTTCAAGGTAATGTTATTATCTCTTACAACTTGAGCAATATGTTGTTGACTTAATTTTACGTTGAATTGTATATTTAGTTTATCAGTCAAGTCTTTGATTGTTAAAGTCCTGTCTTTAATAAGACTTTCCTTAATAAAATTAACGTAAGTCTTCTTTACCTTATATGCAACATAATCTCTCTTTTTTCTTTTGATTTGTTTAGTAAGTTGATATTTCTGAACCCAACGCATAAGACTTCTTTCACTACAACCAAAGATTTTACAAGTTTTCCGTTGATGTTTACCGTTTTCAATGTAGTACTTAACAGCTTGAAGCTTAAGATCTTCTGATTTATGTATAGGCATTTTATAATTATAATTTATAATATATAAAATATTGTTATATATTATAATGGTAAGAATATATCAAACAGAAAGAGGCTATTTTTACAAAGAGTACAAAAATGGAAAGAAGGTGCGGATTTCTAAGAAATCAGCATTTAAAAATATGAAGGGCGGTGGTATGTATAATTGTAAAAAAAATATGTCATCAAATAAACTGTCAAATATATGTGAAAAAAAGAAAAACGCTCACCCCGACGATCCTCGTTATTTTGAAACTTATGAAGAGTGTGCTATGTCAACTAAATGTTTAACTAAATGGAAGACAGAATATACACCAAATAATAAAATTAGAAATATTCCAGCCTATTTTATAAATATCCCAGCCAATGTTAGAAATATCCCAGCCAATTTTAGAAATATCCCTGATATCACTTATAAAACAGGACCTTTTAATCAAGAAAATTTAAAAACAGTACTACAACATGAAGTTTCAATAACTGATTCAAAAAAAAAAAAATATCTAATCGGCACATTTGGAGTAGGACCTTGTATTGCAATAATAGGTTATGAACCTGAACATCACATTGGCTTTGTTGCTCATATAGATTCTTTAACAACACCATATGAACATAATCTGATTGTAAGTATGTTATCAGACAAATATAAAAATATGAATCTAAATTTTGAATTATATATAATTGGGGGTGACAGTGATACTGTTGAACAATTGAAAATACTATATAATAAATGGAAAGTTTTTAAGCATACACCATATGGTACAGAATATTTGTTTACTTTTAATGTTCTTGGAAAAAATATTCTTGGTAATAATCCAAAGGAAGTTATATTAGATACTAAAAATGGACAATTATATCTTTATAAAGATAAAACAAAATTAAGTAATAATGAAAACAGAAGATTAACAAGGTTCGCACATTCATTTTTATTTAATCATATGAATGGTACAAAAACACATATAAAGTATGTTAACTAATATACATTTAATAAGAATAATGCCTATTACAAATCGGCGTTTTAAATCAGAAAAGGTTTAAAAGTATTTTGCCATAGATTTTTAAAAGATCTATTTTAAAATCTATAAATATACTATAATGAATAATAAATTAAGTAATATTACATATTTATCTATTATTGGTGTTGTATTAATTATATTAATTGTATTGTGGGCAACAGGACATTTAACAAATGATAAAGAAGAATTTTTAAGTAAAATTAAAGATTATTTTACTGGTAGTGAAACTCCTCAAACATTATTAGACACTCATTCTCAGCCTGAGAAAGCTGTAATTCATGATAGAGCACCTTTTCCACCAGATAAAATGGATGATATTACAGATATTCCATCGCCAATAAGAGATATTGAAAATCCAGATAATAATTATAGTATATCTGACTTAAATAAACATTTTACACCTAAATCTACATCTGGACAACCAGAACAAAATCAACAATCTGTTCAATCATCTTCTAAACATCAAAATATTAATCAACAACCAGATGGTATGCTTAAACCAACCGGTGAAAATAAAGATGTTATTATTAATTCAAATGGAGGTAAAGCAGGTCCTCATTCACCAGAAAAATCAACAGATTTATATAATATTATTGGAGGTGATAGTTTTAAATTTTTTGATGCAAATTTTGTTCCAGATGCTAAACAGTACGTATATACAGGTGCTGAAATTGGTGTAGAAAGTGATGTTCCTCTTAATTTTAAATGTCATGGTGGAAAAGAGGAAGTTCAAGCAGAAGCAGTAGCAAAAATAAATGATAGTGGTGAAGTATCAGAAATTATAGTTCTTCATAAAGGAACAGGTTATAAAAAAGCAAAAGTAAAAATAGAAGGTGGAGGAGGAAATGGTTGTAAAGCAAAAGCAATTATTGATGACAATTCATCTATATCACATATAGAAGTTGAAAATGGTGGAAAAAATTATATAAGTACTCCACATATTACTATAAGCAAACCAAACCAAAATAAAACATGTAAATTATTTTATAAAAAAAATAAATAATATTTTAATAATAAATTATATAATATAGATTAATCAAAGTTTTAATCTATATATAATTATATGAATAAAGAAGACTGGAAGCAATATTTTACACCTCATCGTGTAATGCTTGTTATTATAATTATATGTTTAATATATCTAGTTATATATTACACAATTAAATATGATAATATTAAAAATGTTATTCCTAATGTAAGAAATGTTAAAAATGATAATACTATTTTATAAATACATTTTTTACAATATAAGATATTTAGTTCAAATAATATTTTATTCATTATTGATTAAAATATTAGTTTATTATATAATATGCCAGTTAAAAAGAGTAGTAATCCATTATATATTATATTAATAACAGTTCTTGTTATTGTTGTTGTTTTAATAGTATATATATACATTAAAGACCGTAATTTAACAAAAGAACATCGTCTTATGATGAATAATGTTTCTAATAATGTTTCTAATAATATTTCTAATACCAACCACCAAAGACAACAATATCATCCTCCTATTCAAGAAGTAGTAGAGAGAACAGTTCAGCCTATTATAGTATCCCAACCACAAGTTCTTACACAAGAACAAGTATCACTTGAAAGAATATATAATCCATTAAAATATCCATATAGAAGTCCTGATTTTTATAAACAAAACTGGGCTCCAAATCAAATGCTCCCATCTAATGTAGTTGGATGTGGGGCAAGAAATACACCTTGTCTCGGTGGAAGTCAAATAGCAATTCCAAATCAAATGTCTCCAATTGATGTAAGTGGTAGAAATATTGCACCTGTTAATATTTCAACAAGAGGTCCACTTGGACAACCACAACAGGTAGGAGCAATATATCAAGTATTTGGTAATGAAAATCAAGTATATCCTTTATTTGGTCGTAAGAAATATCCAAATGGAAATAATTGGGAATATTATACAACAATCGGACAATATGGAGTTAAAATGCCAATCATAACAAAAAAACGCAATGATGAATTAGGAACAAATGATATTGTTTTTATTCAAGGACAGCGTAAAGCAGGATACAGAGTTACTATGTATGACCAAGACTCACCAGAATATATTCCTTATGCGTAATAGAATTTATAATCAATAAATTCCTTATGTATAAGAAATGTATTTTTAATATTAACTTTTAAACAGCAACAATTTTATTTTATAATTTAGGTTGTGTCATTTCTTTAATACTATTAACACTTACTTTTCCTTTTCTATCAAGTAAATATGGTAATGTATCAAATTTATTCATAGCAGAATACTCATCATAATTAGCACCTTGTATTGATTTTGCATGAGTTTCATTAGCATTTTGAATACTTGATAAATCTAATTGAGTTCTTGAACCCATCCCAGAATGTAATAATAATTTAGAAAAATTAATATTAGCACATTTATTATTCTTCATTTCATTTTCAATATCTTCTTGGTATAAATTTTGGTAAAATTCAGCACTATCTTTTACTTTATTTATTTTCGTAGCATTTGGTGGACATATTCCTTTAATATATTTCAATTTAATTCCCTTCTTGATTGATTTATAATATTTCATATGTTCATAATCTAATTTAATATCTTCACCATCTTCATCATGTACTTGCAACCAATTAATATAATCTTGTAATGTCATTCCATCTTGATAAAAACTTTTAAATATTTTTTTATCCATAGCATTCATTGTATTAGGACATGGATAATTTGTTTGTCCATAAGAACAAGCTCCATCTGAATTATGAACATGTATCTTATAACATACTTCATTATCTGACTTATGATTAACAACAGTATTCTTATTTTTTAAATAATATGGTTCATTATCAAATGAAGCAGAACCATTTAATCCGTATAATGTATCTGTTTCATATTTAGTATCTTCATCAACCGGTTTAGTTTTAGTAAGACTATGTGAAAAATCAATATTAGAAGAGGACCTATGGGATGATGGAGATGAATTAATAAAAGATGAAAAATGTTCTTTATTAAAATTTAATCTATTAATACCAAATTGCGATGATTGATTAAGTTGATTTAATCCACCTGTATTATTTTGTAGTACATCCATTTTACGGTCAATCATATTAAGTAATAGTAGAAATATCATATATAATATACAAAAACCAACTATAATAGAGATAATCAAATATAAATTATTTTTATCAAGCATTCCTTAAAATATAGTAATATAATATTTAAAGAAAAAAAAAATAAAAAATATATGCTCTAATATTAATACGATGAGCCAAGAAACTAAAATAGATCCTTCTAAAATAGATCCTTCTAAAATATTTGAGTTTTTATATCTAGTAGATATAGCAAAAGAAGATTTATCTGAAAATTATTCAAAAGATATTAGTTTAATAAATGGTAAAATTGAAACAACAGATGGTGCAACTGTTTCAACAGGCCCTATTATATGTCAAGATAAATGTAAACTTACACATATGAATATAGATGAAGTAGCACTAGCAGAAGATAATCTCATCCATGTATATAATAATTATATATTTATTGAACTAGCAGGTAATACAGCAAAACATATTATTAATTATAATGCAACAACTACTTCAAATGGTTCATTATCAGTTGGTTCATTTAATTGTGATAATGGAAAGATAAGTACAAATTATTCATTATTGGGTCTTTTTATTGGACCAACATCACACGCAAAATATGATGGCGATAATCCTTCTACTGACCATAAGGTAGAAGTAAATCTTGTATATCAAAATGTATGTAATCCAAATATATATATATGTATGATTGTTCATTTAGTATCAAGTAGCAATGCTAAAATAACAACAGAAAATTCATTATATTCATCATTATTAAATGCTGTTATGCAAAATGACATTAATAAAATAAAAACAGGTGGCAAACCAGTTAGTATTAGTGATTTTACATCAGGTCATTTTTGTAATTCTGATACAGGAGATATAAGTTGTAATCAGAAATCTTCAATAAATACAATTAATATGAATGATTTTTTCCCAGAAGACCACAATTCATTTATTAGTTGGTTGGATATTATAAATGAACATTCCTTATATTGGGTAGCAATTGAAAATACAATACAAGTACCACAAACTATTATAGATGGTTTTTTAAATAAAATACAAACAGTTCCAGATTCAAATCAAATACAAAAATATTTAGATAATATTGTATATAATAGTGCTGTAAAATATAATAAAGGAGGAGATAAATTAGGAGTAGCATTTAATAATTCTTCAATAGCAAATTCACCTAATCCTATTCATAGTGAAATACCACATGCAAAAGCACACATAGAATTTATATTTTTTTATAGCACAGGTGGTTCTATTTCAGGAGAAGGTCAGACACAAGAAGAAAAAGATGCAAGTAAAAAACATGAAGCAATTGCAAAAGCAATGTGTGGTCCGTTAAATTCACAAGGAGATGGAAGTACTGTTGTAATTAATCGTCAAGACCAAAATGGACAAAATCCTGTATTAGTTGAATTAAGTGCAGATGGAACTGCTAAATCAAGTCTTGGTGAAATAATGACAGCATCTCAATTAAATAAATTAAATACTAATATAAAAAATTTACAAGAAAAAATTAAAGAACAACCAAAAGGAATAGGAAGTAGTTTATTTGGTTCTAGCGATGGAGGTGTTTCTGGTGCTCCTGGTGCTTCTGGTGCTTCTGGTGTTCCAGGTGCTCCTGGTGCTGGAATTACACAAATAGTTAATAACACTTCAACAATACTAATTATATGTATTTCAGCTATTTTTTGTTTAATGTCAGCATATATAATTAATTTATTAAATAATAAAAAACAACCTAATATACCTAATACATTAACTAATAATTTAACTGAAATTTTCTCTCAAAAAATGAATAATTGGTTTACCCGGGAAAATCCCAGTAAAAAAGCTGCTATTATAACAGATGCTCAGAAAAATAGTAATCAAGATTTTAAGAATATGATGAGTAGTCTTCCATCAGCTAGTATAATAAATTCTGGTGTAAGTACTGATGTAAATATTCCACACCATACAGGAGGTAATAAAAAAATAAAATATAAAAGATTTAGAAGAAGTCGTATTTAAAATTTCCATCTATTTCCACAATTAATACATTTAACAAAAGTTGTCATTGGTTCATCGGCAGACCTTGTTTGTAGTTGATAATAAGATGTTTTATTTTTCTTACATCTACCACATTTATATTCATCTGTTGTATTTTCTTTACCAATTGAATACATAAGTTCTTCTTCTGCCTTCTGTTTATCTAAATATTTTGCCCATCTTTTATGAAATAGTTCAAATGGTTTCATAAAAGCAATTTGTTCTAAATCAATTGTATTTTTATTAATTTTAGTTAGTAATTCTGTGTTTTTAATATAAGATTCTTTATCAATATTATTATAAATCATTTCTACTTTATTTGCATAAATACGACGAAAATGAATATCTTTCATATCAATTGGAACACAATTTTGAATTGCTTTTTCTTCTGTATATTTATACACACCTGTTTCAATATTTTCTGTTTTTCCTTCATTTTTAATAATAGTATTTAGTTTATCTTTTGCGATTTGTCTGTAATCCATATTATATATTTAAATATAATTATCTCTTTAATATTTATTCAATTTTTATTATATTTATAAAAATTAATTTTTTATTGTTAAAGTTTAAAAATTTGATTGATATTTAAGTATAATACTACAATAGTATATATGTATAAACAAATAGTTTCAACTCTTAAAACAGCATTAAATAATAATTCTTCTAAATATCAATCAGTAGATATAACAATTGGTAATTATAAAGACCTTTCATTCAATAAAAATATTAATCCTATTTTTTTTGAAAAAATATTAAAAAAACTTAAATCTTCTATTCCAGATGAAGATATTAACTATCGTAATTATGTATTATATGAATATGAAGATAATAACTCTAATAAACAATTATTAGTTTTTAGTAATGGTTCTTCTGTATCGCATAGAATAGAATTAGTAAAAGCGGATGTTATTAATTCAACCGGAATTGATTTTATGTATAATATTACAAATAAATTCAAAATTGAAAATGACAGTTTTGAACCACGATTTGATTATGATTTAATTGAAGAAACAGATGGAGTTCAATTTAAATATAATAATATAGAAATTGAATTACTTGAAATTAATTCTTGTAAAAAAATAATTAATATTAAATGTAATAGAAAAAATATTAATAAACTAAATGAAGTTTTTGAAATATTATTTGATTAATATTATTCAATATATTATATTTAAAAAACAAATTATAACGCATAACTTCTATCTAAGTTATAATATTATTTATTTTCTATCTTATAATTATAATGGAAGCAAAAATTTTAATAAATGCTTTATTAATAATATTAATTGTATATCTTATTTTAGATAATATTCCATTAAGATTTAAAATTGGAATTGAAAAAAATAATTATAAAAATAATTATAAAAATCCATATATTAATGAAAATTTTGCTGTTGCAGGTGTTGTTAGTCCATCAACATTTTTAGGAGAAGAACAATCTTTGTCTTTTTTAAATGATGTTAATTCAAAAGATGATTCTCTTTCATTTTTACAAGAAAATTTTGAAGATAAAAATATAAATCAAATACTATCATCAACAGAAGAACCTGCTATTCAACCAAGTAATTATTGGTTAAGTAATGATAATACTCCTAATTATGGTTCTAATGTTACTGATACAGCATCTCATTATGAAATTAATAAAACATTTGATGGGGTTGAAGGGGATGATTTAGCAAAATCAAATTATAATGGAATGGAGAAAGAAAGAAAAATAATGAAAGATACAATTGTTGATAAACAAACACAACAAACATCATTTTTAGATTCAAGAACAAGTGATAATCAAAATACATTTAAACCCGATAGTTGGTTATATAAAGATGAACTTCCAATGAATGGTGGATTATTTAATGGTATTAGTGGGTTTGATTCAATGAATGACAGTATGGCAGTATATGATGTTAATGAACTTAATATTGGTAAATGTGATAATGGGTTATGTCCTCCTACTGATGATTTAAGAAATGGTGTTGGTATTCCAGGACATAGTGCAAGATTAAACAATGTTTGAAAATAATATTTAAAATAGTATAAAGATTATATTATATTTATAATCATAATGACAAAAACAGCATCACTTTATAAAGATAAACACAGAGTTCATGAAAATAATATTTATAAAGCGCAGAAAGTAGTATGGGAAAAAGCTAATAGTGTATGCGACCAACTTATTCATAAAACATCACATACGAAAAATGTATTTTCAGAAAACTTCTTAGATTTTATTTATGGAATGTTTGGAGAAATTAAAGGGGTTCAGACATACGAATATAAAAAATGCAAAGCTCTACATCATAATACAAAGAAAAATGTATGTGTTGTAATTGAACAGAGTAAGAATCGTATTCGTAATCTATATATCGATACTCGATTATCAAACGCCACTGTTTATTCTGGAATTAGAGCAGAACTAACAGAAATGAAGAAACTGTGTCTTCGTATGAATAAGAAATTTAGACATTAGATTATTCACTCATCCATGTCGCCCAAGATGATTTATTAGTTGTATAATCTCTTTTTAATCCATTCTTTTTTAACCATTGTCTTCCAATATCTTTTGATAATGCTATACCGGTTCTATATTGAATACTTTTATATTTTTGTATTCCATATAAATTATTTCTAAATATTAATTTCATTTGTAATTCAGGGTTCATTATGTTATTCATATTTAATGTATAAAAATCTACAATCTTTTTTCTAAATAATGAAGGTATAAATGCTGGTTCAAATGGTTCATGATTACTTTTTGTATTTAGAATACATTGTAATAAATTATCATTTTTATACAATTTATATATAACATCTATAATATCTATTGGATGTAATAATAACCAATCATCTTCTAAATGGAAGAAATAATCTGTTTTAACTTGTTTAAAACACCATAAAACAGCTTCCGTGAAATTTGGTTTATCTGGAATATTATAAACTACATTTCCAAAATATTTTTTAGCTACTTTTACAACATCCATAATATTATTATTATTAGGAGACGGGTCTATATTAATATATAATGTTGAATTCTTAAAATCAACATTTTTAAGATTATTTGTGAATGAATTATAAGTTATATCTAATATCTCTGGTCGGTTGCATGCTGTTGTAGTAAAATCTAATATAATTTTATTCATTATAAATATATATATTTTATTATATATTATAATATTGCGAAGTAGTTAATTTACTTTTTGTATATTTTGTAATAATCTAATCACCCACAGCATGTTTTTGGTGAAACAATTAAACAACTTACTATAATAATAGATGTTATTAGACTACCTATTACAATAAAAGTATAATCATATGCAATTGCAATATAACTAATATCTGATGTATTATCACAAATAGTAATATCTCCTATATATTTTAGTTTTAGATTAATAAGCATATCATATTTAGATGTTATTTCACCAAATATAGCAAGAATAAATATAATACTCATAACATTCATTCCAATAAATACAGAACTCCGCTTATTTATTCTTATAGAAGCAATTAGACTACATAGTAATATACAAGTAGGTAAAAGTGAAACCCCGCTATATGCAACAACATCACATCGAGGAAATGTTGTAATAGCAAAGATTTTAAGTGTAATTGAAGGAACAATCATAGATATAGATAAAATAAGTTTAATTATATTATCACATCTTTTAATTGGACTAACGTCAATAGGTGATTGTTCTAGTTGAAGAGGCTCACGCTCTTTCTTATTACTTTCGCTAATATCAACTGAAATTTCTGAGTCATTAAATTTAATATCTGTAAAAATATCTCCATCAGTTTTTACAGAGTCGTCATAGTGAATACCGGACATTATTTAATTCTCGATGTCGTTATTTGGCGATGTTTGGCGATGTTTGACGATGTTTGTATGATATTTGCATATTTAATCAAATTTTATTATAATAATATATTATATATGACGTCTTGTAATTTTTTAGACAAATTAAGAAAACCAAAAGTAGCTAGAATGTCAATATTTGATTATGTAGCAACTCTTGTTGTTGCGATTATTATTGGTGTTTTAGTAAATCATTATAATCCATTTGCTTCTTCTGTTGTATTAAATATATTTATTATATTCATTTTATTGATTGTACTGGGTATTATTATACATAAATTATTTAGAGTTCCAACTATGCTTAATTATTATTTAGGACTTAATTCAATCGAAGCAGTTATGGCAACTAGAAAAAAATGTTAAAAATCTTAAAAATATAATCATATATGATGTTTAATATTGTAGAAAAATGCTATTATTTATAATATATAAGTATTATGAATAATAAATCTATAATGGATACATATGTATCCTCTAACAATGAACTATTAAATAAGTTCAATTCCTTTTTATTATCTAAACAATTTCTGTCAAAAAAAAATGAACTTGAAAAGATTGAATTATCAACAACACTTACAATTCGTGTTTTTAGTTCAAAAACTCATAAAAGAAAATATATTAGAAGATTATTAAATGATGCATCGCAACCAACAACTCTATCTAGTATTCTTACAAAACATACATCTCGTATTATAAAAACAATTCCATCAGATACAACACTATTAATTACAAATTATATTGAAGAAAAAAGAAACAATAATATAATTGAGGAAAATATGTTATATACTAATTATAATCTTGAAAATTATACAGGTGAAGATGTAGAAGATGAAAATACATATACTTCATCATATAATAGAGATGTTAAAGAAGCAAAAGAATATAAATATAATAAAATGCGATGTAATGAAAAATATTTTAGTTGTGAATTTAAAATGTTAGATTTATTAGGATATAATTCAGGTGTTTTATTTGGAGAACATATTAAATCAATTTGGAAAAATAATAAAAATACGAATAAATTAGAAGGTTATATAACATATATATTAAAATTAATTGAAACACTTGATTATTTCTCTAATTCACTTTCATCTAATATTAATTATACTAATATACTAACTAATAATATAACTCGTATTATGAGTTCCGACGATGATATTAAATCATACTTAGGAAATATACATTTAAGTTTAGGATTTAATAGTAATAATAAATATAATAATACAATTTTAGAAAAGTATTCGAGAATATTAATAACAATATGTTCTTTATTAATTACATTAAATAGAACAGAATATAGTCCAAATCATAATATTATAAATGATTGTAAGGAATATGAAGAAAAATTATTAAAACATCTTAATAAAATTGTTAAAGACATTAAATCGAAAACAGATATATTACAAACTAATAACGATTATAAACTGTATTTTGTATTCTTATATTTACATGAAATAATTAATGTAAAACATTATTGTAGAGGTGAAAAATATAATATTATTTCTAATAAAACTAATAAATATATAAAAATGTGTGATTTATATAATCATAATAAAATTTCTAAATTAAGTAAAACAGAATTAAAAGATTATTTTTCTATAAATGATTTACAGAAGATATATATTAAATTTATTAATAAAGATCTATCTTTTAACTGTGATTAAATTGCGATTTATAATATTTTAGGTGCGTTTAATATCCATATAGTGATTTAACTCATCTATATTCCTTTATTCCTTTATTCCTTTATTTCTTAAATATAACAACAATAACCATTAAAACAACAACAATCCATATAATAGCACATGCTGTTGTTATATCGTGAATATGAGGTTTAACATAATCAGGATTTTCTTCTCTTAATTGTTTTATTCTATTTTTATAATCAATCGAACTTGATATTAGCATTAGTAATACTGTTATTAATACTAAACTTAATGCTATTTTATGATATAATTCACATGTATCTTGACAATGATTATACATACTAAATACACCAATACTCGCACATAATATAATTAATACATTTCGTATCCACGCTGAATATAACTCTTCAATTGAAAATTGACGAAGATCAATTCCAATGTTTTTTGCTACTTCTTCCTTTTCTTCTTTGTGCTGTTCTAATTCACTATTAGTTAAATGAGGCATTATATTAATATATAGAGATATTTATAATAGTATATTTCATTGGAAATATAAGTATAATAGAATATTTTTATATTCCTCCATTATTAATATAAAGTTATTTTTATTTAATATTAATAAATGAAAATAGGTATTTGTGGTAAAATGTGTTCTGGTAAAAGTACATTTGCACGATTAATTAAAGAAAAAAATAACAAATATGTAATTGGTTCATTCGCAGGTAAAGTATATGAAATAGCATATGAATTATTTGATATGAAAGAAAAAGACAGACAGTTATTACAAAATATAGGTGGTAAAATGAGAGAAATTAATCCAACTGTTTGGGCGGATTACATTGAGAAAAAATATAAAGATACAGAATTTGTTGTTATTGATGATGTACGATATAAGAATGAAGTTAAAATGCTTAAAAGAAATGGATATTATCTTATTAAATTAAATATTTCTAAGGAATTACAAAGAGAAAGACTTGTAGATTTATATAAAGACTCTTATACAAGTCATCTTGCTAATCTAAATCATTCATCAGAAACTGAATTTGATAAATTAGATAATAATTTATTTGATGTTATTATTGATAATAATAAAGAGATAAATTCTAATAATATAAATAATATTATTAAACAAATTATAGATTAAACTTCCATCGGTGTTTCACTTACACCATCGTCCTTTTCAATCGTTATTTAAACATTTTGTTTTTAGTTTAAATAATTCTATGAAAATGCCGATTGGACAACACCATCGTCCTTTTCAATCGTCATTACCTTCTTCTCCTCCACTGGTTGACCTGCTTTCTGTCTTTTAATCCATGGGTCTTCATCATTTAGTGTCTTGAATTCATTCGTAACCTTATCAATCTCTTCTTGTGTTGTTGAATATCCACGACTATTATCAATAATTGTTCGCATTTTCTCTACTTGTTCTTTATCCTCTGGTTTATTAAGTTCAAATTCACTCTTTGCCGTTTTATTCTTTTTACGATTCTCTTCTCTTGCTTTTTTAATCTTCTCCTGTTTCTCTTGTTCGTAGAAATCCTCTTTTTCATCGGCATTTTCATTGTATTTCTTCATAAGTTGATTTAGTTGGTCTTCTTGATATTCTTGGTCTTGTACATCTTCTGCTGATGGGTCCCATGGCAACCAATAACCAACTTGTCCTACAAATACATTAAAATTTTTATCTCTACGCTGTAAAATTTTAGCACGAATTTGTGCTTCTTTTAGAGTATCATAAGTTCCACGCATTTTAACACCACGCATAGATGTTTGATAATCTACTTTTTGATTGTATTTTTCTTCTACCTCTTTTTCATGTGAAAACATCCAACTATTCACAACATCGTCAATATCATCTGCTTTTTTTACACTTTCAATTACATCTTGACGAACTCTTTCATGATTTTCATCTTCAAGTTTATCTCCTAATACATATTTAATAAATTCATGTGCTTTAAATACTTCTTTATTTTTAATTAGTTTTTCAGGTGAAATAAATGAAATACAACAATAGTTTTGTCCTGGAATTTTTGTATCTACTTCAAGATAGTCTTCATTTTCTTCTGGCGATGACATTATATATAATTATATATGTGTTTTTTTTAAGTAGTTTATACGCCAAATGTAATAAACTAAAAATAATATATAGTAATAATATATATATGTCAAATTCAGATTCATTTGATACAGCAGAGGTTGTAAGAAGAGCACTAAAATATTTAATTATGGGTATTGTTGTTGCAATTGGTGGTTGTTATATTCCACAAGGTAAAAAATTAGATTTAACAGAAATTATTATGATCGGTATTACTGCATCAGCAACATTTGCTATATTGGATATGTATGTTCCAAGTGTTAGATTATAGATTTTGGAAAATCTACACAAAGTAGAGGTTCAAAGAACCTCCGATGGCAAAACTTTTAAGGAAATAGATTTTTCTAAAAAGTATAAAGACATTTTACATATTATATATGTAAAGTATTAACTAACTAAAAATGGAAGAAGTAAGATATGGTGTAATTGGAAATGTAGATAGTGGAAAATCTACTCTTATTGGTGTAATTACAAATAAAGAATTAGATGATGGAAGAGGTAAAGCTCGTTCTACAATTCTTCGTCATCCACATGAAAAAGAAACAGGAAGAACATCAAGTATATCTCAAAACTTTATGAAAACAGGAAATAATAAATATCTCAATTTCGTTGATTTAGCGGGTCATGAAAAATATCTAAAAACAACAATTAAAGGATTAACAGGATATTATATTGATTATGGAATAATTGTAGTAGGTGCTAATATGGGAGTTTCACATATGACAAAAGAACATTTAGCAATTGCACTTGCAATTAAATTACCATTTATTATTGTAATTACTAAAATAGATTTAGCACCTAAAAATGTATATGATAAAACAGTAAAAGACCTTTTTAAAGCAATTAAAATGAGGTCTCCAATTAATATTAAACCCCGATTTATGAATAATCGTAATAAAAATCTCCCTGTTGATTTTTCAACAACATATCCTATTTTTTGTGTATCAAATAAAGAAGGTAAAAATATTGATTGTTTAAGATATTGTCTTCAATCATATAAAACACGATTTAAAGTAAGTAAAAATGAAAGTATTTTTGGACTTAAAAACGATTGTTGTGAATTTTCAATTGATAAAAAATATAATGTTGTTGGTGTTGGAATTGTATTGTCTGGCAAAGTCACTAATGGTAAATTATGTAAAAATGATAAAATGTATATTGGACCGTGTAATGGGAAATGGCTTCAAGTGCATATCAAATCATTTCATAATAATTTTAGAGAAGATATTGATTATTTAGAGGCAGGAGAAAGTGGTTGTATTGCAATTCGATTTATTCACGCAAAAAAGGATGAAATTAATAATTTTGATATTAAATGTGGTATGGTATTAACTCGTAATACAGATTTAACAAAAAAACATAGTCATAAATTTAAAGCAAAGGTTCTTGTTCTTAATAGTCATTGCACTACTATTAAAGAAAATTATCAACCACTTATTAATTGTAATCGTGTAGCGCAATGTGCTCGTGTTTGTAATATTAATAAAGAATGTCTTCGTGGTGGAGATAAAGCAACAATTGAATTTAAATTTGTATATAAACCAGAATATATTAAGAAGAATGATTATTTTGTTTTTAGAGAAGGACGAACAAGAGGACTTGGATTAATCACAGATGTTGGTGATGAATAATTTTGATGAAAATCAATTATTAAATATCTCATTTTAAGCAAATGAGATGTTTATATTTTATAATATTTATATTTATTATATATAGTTATGAATAATCCACAAGATATGAGTATATTATTACGACCTGGTAAACATTATAAAACAGATAAAGGATATACAAAAAACCCAAGTATTCTTGGTGAAAATTTAGAATTAAAAAGAAGAGAAATGGCTGAAAAATTTCATGGTAAAAGAAAAGAAATGGCTGAAAAATTTCATGATAAAAGAAAAGAAATATCTTCATCTGCAAAATCAAATATAATGAAATACATATATAGTTATATTACATTTGTAATATCTATTTGTGTTCTTATTGGATTATGGATTAAAAGTAATCAAGATATAGATAATTCACCATGTACTCCTGTTTGCTGGAATGATTCTTTAAAATCTATTTTAGAAAGTGGTATTGAAGGAGCAGAAGGTCTTTCATCAGCATTAAAAAAAACATATCAAATACAATCAAATTACAATTCAAGTAAAAACACATACATGGTAATTTTAGTATTATTTGTTATTGGTAATTCTGCTCCATATTATTATTTTGAAAATTTAAAAAATAAAGATGCTTGGCCTTCACATGGTTTTGGTGGATTATTAAGAAAGATAATAGTTCATTGTATAGGTCTTTATTTCTTACTTACTATATTTAAATATATAGCATCAAGTACTAAAACATTAGGTTCTGATGAATTAGATGAAAAAGGATGTTCTTATATAGCATGTCCAGAAGAATTATTAGATAATAATACAATGGATAATCCAATTTTAATTGTTTCAAATACTAATAAAGATAATATAAAAGAATTAATTGCTGAAAATAACATAACAGATTTAAAAGCTAAATTAAAAGATGATTATGCATATATAGATGGAGGAAAAGCAACAACAACAACAAAAACAAATTCAACATTTTTATTCATTATAATAGCAGTATTTACTATCATGTTTGCTCACTTTCTTACAATTAAAGGTTTTCCTATATATGGAGTAACATATTTCTATAATCCATTATCATGTTTTAGAATTCTTGAAATGATAGGTTATATATTTGGTAAGCCCGATTTTATGATAAGTACAAATGATAAAGTGAATAAAATATTTGGTAATACTTACTATGGTTCAAAAAATGCCTTATATGATTGTTATAAAATGCGTAATATTCCTGTTTATGATTTAGGATTTGGCGAAGGAACTGCAAGTAGAATAATGTCTTTTATTCATCCTCTTAACTGGCTGAGAGCAATGTATATATATACATCAGCAACATTATTACTTAATCCAATAGCAATAGTGATATTATGTATTGTTGGATTTGTTAGTGCAACTCCTGCTGTATTTGTTAGTGGTTCAAATGCTATAAATGCTCTTGGTAAAAAGATTAATATGTTTATTTTAAAGAGATGGTTATTTTATTTTACACAAGGAAGATGTTATAAAGGTAATGTATTTGCTGGTGTTATAAGAAGATTATGTAGTTTTGGTCTTGACCCATGGGTTGCTGATGCTCTATTTAATAATGAACATTTAGGACTAGCATGTGAAAATACAATGAATATATGGTGGACTAATTTATTCCTTAAACCAGATGTTAAAAAACCAGATGAAAGCAATAAAGAACAAGGAAAAGGACAAGAACAAGAACAAGAACAAGAACAAGAACAAGAACAAGGACAAGGACAAGGACAAGGACAAGAACAAGGACAAGAACAAGGACAAGAACAAGGACAAGGACAAGGTTTTAAGAATACACTATCTAAAACAGCAGATAAATTAGGATTAAAACCAAAAAGAATGCGGTCAAGTTATTTTGGACAATTACTTCAATATACACTTATTTATTTTGTAGCAACAGGAATATATAATGGTTTTGGTGGATTTATAGGTAGTACTCCACTAAATTCAGGAATGATTATTCTAAATATATGTCTTATATGTGCGGTTATTATTATTTTAATATTTACACATTGGATTGGTGAATTACCTGATATATCATATATTACTGAATCAGGTGATGGTTCAATTAATTTAAATGATACAAATAATGCATTTTCTGAAATGGAAGAAGATGATTTCTCAAAATTATTATTTGATATTGGTAAAAAAAGATTTAGTGTATTTTATAAACCACTTATAACTAAATTTAAAAATAATGGTGAGTATAAACCTTTATTAAGTAATGATGGTATAACAGATGATACTCCCGATGACGATATATTAAAAAAAATGATAGAATTATATAAAAAAAGAGATGATGAAAAAATGAAGGAAGACCTTAATTTTTTAAAATTTATTAAAGAATTTACTGAATTAAAAATAGATACTTTATGTGATTTAACACAAGGAACTAAATTAGACCAATTAAGTAAATATATGACATATTCATCAAAAGATAAGAAAAAATTAGAAGAAACATTCAGACCTATACTTGATAATCCTGATAAAGTTTTTAATTTATATTCTTCATTAAGAGATTTATATGATTATGACCCATTAAAATTAGCAGGTTATGATGATGTTAAAAAAGAACAATTAAATACTTTATATAAAGCAAGAGACGATATAAGTCTTAGAAATATTAAACATAAAGCAGCATATGAAGGACAAAAACAAGCATTAAAAGAATTAAATATACAAATTAAACAAAAAGAGGATGAAACATATGGAATTAAAGGTATTAACATTACAAAAGAATATTTTGATATGCTTACAAAGATTGATTTAATCAATATGCCAGATATTGAACCATTTAAAACATTAAAAAAATTAAAAAAAATACAATTTGTACAATTTAATGAAAACATGACATTAGGAAAATTCAGACAAAATTTACATAATTTCTTAAAAGGTTATAAACTCGTAGTTGGTGGAGAACAGTCTGGCGGTGATAAAACTCAAACAGGAGGAGTGTATTTAAAAGACGATGAGATTAATGCCTTAATGTCAAAAAAATCTTCTATTAAAAAAGATGAATATAGCGGTCCTAGACCAACACAAGGAACATTCTTCATTCATGCGGATTGTAATGACCCTAATACAGGATGTTGTATTGAAGATGCTACTATATTTGGTAAAATAATTAATGACCAATTTGATACATATAAAGATAATGGAGAACCAACAAAAAATAGAGGGAATTTATTTAAATCTTCTATTTGTAGTGAAGAACAATTACGAAAAAATATAGATAATGGTGAAGAGGAGTGTTTAAAACATACATATTATAACAAGGATGATATGAAAGAGAAAATTATTTTTAATACTTCTACTTCCCCCGATGTGACAACACACAATAATAATTCAGAAACAGTAAATACATTATCTACTAACCCAGTTCAAAGAATCCGAAATGATAACACATCGATAAAATCAAGAAGTCCTGTTACTTTAGTAGGAGGCGACAATAATAATCTTATAAAACTTACAAAAGGTATGACTAATCTAAATAATCCAAATAATTCAAATAATCAAACTAATCCAACTAATCAATCTAATTCAACTAATTCAAATAATCCAAATAATCAATCTAATTCAACTAATTCAACTAATCCAACTAATCCACGCAATAAACCATCTCAATTTAAAAAAATGTATGATATATTAACTTGGAATTCAACATTAAAAGATACAGTTTTTAGTAAGCCAAATATTCCACATAGTGTATGTACTAATTTACTTATTTCAAATATGTTAGTTAATTTAGATAAAACATTACATCCAGATGATAGTAAATTAGATAGTTTTAAAGGAGTAGAACAAGGTAAAGATATGTTTAAATATAATCTATTAGAACATCCACGGCGTAAATATTATCCACTTCCAGAATTAAATCCATTTGATGCAAGTGTTCAATTATTTGGACAAAAATGTAGTGATTGGACTCAATTTTTCACTGGTAGTTCTCAAAGTGAAGATAAAAGTATATTTATTACATCATCGGCAGAAGGAGGATTAATTACACTTAGAGATTCATATTTATATACATTATTATCAGATAAAGAAAATGATTCAACTGTTGAATCTTGTATGAAAATGTATTGTAATAAACCACGATGTTTTGAAGTAACAAAACAATGTAGTAAATATCCAACTGTATTTCCTGATAAAGTATTTGTAGATCATAAATATATGAAAAGTACATGTCCATGTTCTGAAATAGATGGATTAATGCCAATTCAATATAATAAAGATGATGAAGATGACCCAAAATACTGGGTAGTTCATACTTTTAATAAAAAACCTATTCAACAAATTAAATCAGATGGTCCAAAAAGAACAATGAGTGAAATAGAGGGAATGAGTGGGATTAATTATAAAAATTCTTTATTAGAAAATGCTATTGCTGTTACTGATGCAGCATTAAAACCAAATAACCAGGAAAAACAAAAAGTTCAAAGTAAAGAAGTAGAACAACTTGAAAAAGGTATAAAAGACGCCATTGCTAGACTAAAGGTTGGTAAAGGAATACTGACTAATAATGTTCCAACTAAAAAGACTTCTGATACAATAACCAATTTAGAACAACAGTTGAGTAGGATAAAAGCATTAAAAACAAATGATATTGCGAGTACTTATAAGGAACTATCTACTATAAAAAATATACTTGGAAAAATATCTAATGATTCCGCAAAAGGTACTGAATTAATAAATATGCCCAGGGTAAATATAAGTAACCCTAAAAATACTACCAGAGCTGTTGTAGGAGGTGGTACTTATACAGAACAACAAGGGGGTGATCCACAAACATTAGGCGACTTATTTGGTAGATTAAATTATAGAATTAAACAAAAACAAAATACAGGACATACATATTTTACACCAATTGAATATTTAGATACTAAAAATGGTCGTAAAATAGAAATTGATGAAATAAAGATTGACCCAGTTCATTCAAAAATTAAAGTTGATGGTATAAGTGAAACAATAAATTTCACAGAAGATAAACTTCGTGAAGTTGTTGATGTATATATTAAAAATTTAAGAGAAAAAGAAGAATTGAAACAAAAAGCAACTATTGAAAATCAACTTAAACATAATATGTCTCACCACGATTATGAACAATATAAACATTCCAATGGAACAACTCCAATAAATGACAAAGTATTTTCATCACAAGATAAAGTTGTTGGAACATATGAAACACATGATGATGCTATTAAAAAAATGACAGAATTAGGTAATATGGAACATAATAATCAAACAGGAGGAAGAAAAGGAAGTAGATATGATGCTTTTATTAAAGTTGGAGGAAAACCAATTAAAGTTAAAGTTGGAAATAAAGAACAATATATAACAGAAACTGGTGAATTAATTAGTGTTAAAAAATACAAAGATGAAAATAATTATATAGATTTATTAATGGTAAATAATAAACCAATGAAAATATTAGTAAAAGGATTGTATTATTATATAACAAAAGACCAAAAAATGATAAGATGTAATAAATAATTACAGAATAAAATTTAATAAATTAAAGCAAGTAAATTTAATCCAAATCTTCTGCGATATAACATAGTTCGTAAATAAGGAATTCTATATATTTTACATACATTACAATCTTCTAACTCTCTTTCTTTATAATGTCCGTCTCTCCAATATCTTTTTGTTTGATTTAATGAATAACTAAATAACATATACCAACTTGATTGTTTGGTAGAGAAAGTTTTATTTGTTATTTGTGGATTTAAATTAGGTGTTTTTACTTGTAATACATATGAAATATCTCTTAAATATTCATTTAATGTATAACTCTCATACTCTTTATAATATTTTACATTATATATACAATTAATTCCAAAATTATCTTTTGCCATTATACCTATATATAATCTTTCTAATCTCATTTTATTAATTCTTTTTTCAACATATTTCATATTTATTATTTCATCCATATCACAGTATTTTATTATTTGAAATAATAAATCTTCATTTAATCTATTCATCCTATTATAATTATATACTACCATTTTATATAATTATTGTTTTCATAGAATGTTAAAGTATGATATTATAAAAATAACATAAAATTTGATTAATATTATATTTTAAATATTATTCATATTATTATGTTAAAACAATTTTTAGAAGAAAATAGACAAAATGATAAAGAAACACATGAAACTTCTATAACACTTATTATATACAATTACTCTGTGGAAGATACAATGACTGATTTATATAAACAATTAGAAAATATTAAGAATATTAAACATCCACAAACAAAGAAAAAACTAAATGACCGTGTTTATAATTTTATTAAATATATTGAAGATAAAAAACAAGAACCTTCTGATAAATTAAATTCATTATATCTAATTAATGATAATATATTAGAACATACATTAACTAAAAAAGAAATATCAACATTAAAAGAATTCAATAAACATAAATATTATATTATATTTGACAATGAATTTCACATTGATTTTCTTATTGATTTTTTCACTAATTTCAATTATTATAATTCGTTTGAATGTAATAAAAAAGAGGTTAAACACACTTTACTAACAAAAACAAAATCTAAAACAAATAAAATTAAATCTTGTTCCTCAGAAGATGATTTAATAACATTTATTAAAGAGAATTCTGATAATAATGATATTGTTATTCATGGAATTTCAACATTATTAAAAACACTAAGATATAAATCTCCCGTATTTAATAAAAAACTATGTAATAATGATGTTATAACTGTAATTGAAGAACAAAAAATGAAAGAGAAACATATAGAATTAGAAGATGTATTTAAATATTTAGATGATGAAAGAAAATTACATCTATTAATTTATGGAAAAATTAAAAATGAGATTAAACAAGCAATAGAAGAATATAGAGTAAAAAAACTATATTGTCATTCTACTAGATTACATCTTGTTAAGAAACAACTTTCGGCAGAATATTATAATTTTCCTATTATTATTGTAGATAGATTAAAAGATGGAGATTGTAGCGATAGATTATTAAATGAATTTAAAGGTGTAATAGGAATTTCATATTATTAAATGAATTTAAAGGTGTCATCGAAATTTTATATTATTAATGTTTATTTTGAAATTAGTATATTAATCTTAGTATATATTATATGAAGACCATAAGTGTTGTATATTATGGTATATATTCATTAATGCTACTTTTTGTTATTATCTATTTTATAATCGTATTCAAAGATGAAGATTATAAATTAGGTGCATTTGATTATATTCATGCACGATTAGATAATAAATGCCATGATATAAAAATAACAGATAAAGAAACTATAAATACTTTATATGATATTATGAAAAATTTTGATGAAGTTGCCAATAAAGAAAAACTTCCTTATATTGCTTGTGCTGGAACATTATTAGGTGCTATTAGACACGGGAAAATTATACCATGGGATGATGATTTAGATGTTATTGTAGATGTTAATGATATGGACCATCTTACTTCTGTTGTTTTTCCATTATTATATGAAAGAGGATTTTCAATTGAACGGGGTGTTATGACAAATAATTATAGATTGTTGAAGTCAGGAACTAAATATCCATATATGGATGTATTCTTTTATAAAAAGCGTGGAAAGTATTATATTCCTAAAAGTGATTATTATGGATTAATGTATCCAAAAGAGAAAAAACTACCATTAAATATGATTTTTCCATTAAAAAGATATAAATTAGGAGATATACAAATTAGCAGTGTTGCTAAACCTCGTGAATATTTAAAAAAGATTTATAGTCCAAAAGTATTTGATGAAATAGCAGGGACGTTCTTCGATCATAGTACATTTAAATCATATAAATTATGTACTAAAAAAATAGATGACGTAGATCCAAAATATATGTAATCTTGTATAAAATTTGAAAATTATATTATTTATTTGGAGATTTAAATACATAATAATGGAACCTTCCTACATTACCCAGGGTGGGCGTATCACTAAAAAAACTTCTTTACTTACGTATGTTGATGAACCAAAACGTAAATATACTAGGCATACGCCTATTGTTAAACAAATAAAAAAGGTAAAACGACTAAATAACAAGAAAGTTAAGAGAGTTAAGAGAGTTAAACGTAAACAGTTCCCCCAAGTTATTCGGAATTCTGTATGTTCAAGACAGAACTGGGCATGTGGATGTTGTAAAGAATTACTAGGAGAATGTATTATCATTGATCATATGTTACCTCTCTGTTTTGGTGGATCTAATGATATTAGTAATCTCCAAGCTTTATGCCCACAATGTGATAAATTTAAAACAGGATACCTTGATTACAAGGTCATAAAGAATATTGCAAATGATGGATTGGTTACACCTACACAAGTTGCTGACCTACAACATGAATATTTTAACAAGATTATGGGTGGTAATTCAAATACAAAGAATAACGAACTTATCTTATCAAAAAATAATATACAAAAATGTGAAGGGAAAACTATGCAAATTGAATTTTGCGGTGTAAAGATTACAATCCAGGCTTAATATTTTGTAAAAAAATTATAATTAACTCATTTTTGACAGACGTTGTCGATGATGAGATAAGATTACTCCTCAGAAAGGAGATTTAAAGGTCGACGGGACCATAAGAAATGAAATTAACCACCTTCTTAACCGCCCTCTCGTTTACCATGAAGGTCGTCGTGACTGTTTTGCCAAACAACCCACGACTGGTCCGTGTGGTTGACCACTCAAAATTTGTGGTCGTCCCTGGGGCATCGGGGGAAATGCGGCGGCGCTTGCGAGGTGGTCCCATAAACATCTTCTACTACACTCTTTTACTACTAACCTTTATTTCCGTATATTTTTTTAATAATTTTCTTCTTTTTCATGTTTAATCTTTAAGAAAAGAATGTATAATACACTTGCTATAAATATAGCAAAAAATAATGCTTGAACAAAATATCTTTTACTTATGGCGACGGCAATTATAATTAAATAAGCAACTAATTCAAGAAATAGTGTTGTATATGGAATATTAGTTGTTAAATGAGTGTCATAAATCTTAACTATAAATGGTATATATGATACACATTTTAACATTATACTTGTCATAATTAAATAATAAAAAATCTCAACGTTATGTGATGATTTATTATTGCTATTATTGTTATTATTTAAATTATTAAATCCATTAAATCCATTAAATCCATTAAAATTATTTGATATATTATTATTCTTTTTAGAAATACTTTTTGAAGGACTTCGTGAAATACTTTTAACTTTATTCATTACACTTTTGATTGTCATTTATATATATTTCATAGATATTTTATATCTATCATCTGGTATTTATTTAGACGGATAAATTGCATATTTCTCTTGTTCCTGAATATTGAACCCTATAATATTTTTCATAGAATTATCAACAACCATCTCTGTTCCAGCTGGAATAAAGTAATCAGGCCATTGTCCACTTAAAACATATGGTTGAGAACCTTCTAATGTATATCTAACTTTATTATCATCAAATGTAATTGGTTCTTTTGGCATATATATAATAACAATATATTATCTTAAATTTAATATTTTTGAATAATAAAATGTGTGATAAAACAAGTTAATATGAATAAATATAAAAGTATTTATAATGTATTATGCGAAGTTATAAAATACTATTAATATTATTAAGTATAATAATTGTATGGAATATAATTTGTAATCTAAATAGTAATAAAAATATATTAATAAATAATAATTCTACATATAAGAACCTCAGAATACATGAGATAAAAAAGCAAGATATGATTGAATATTTAAAAAAAGGTGATATATTCATTGTTCGTAATTTCACCGATGAATTCAATTATATTACACCAGAATATTTAGTAAAATTATGTGGAAATGATAAAATAGAAGCACATACGACAATAAACGAACAACATGCCGAAAATGTCATTAATATAACAATCGCCGATTTTTTTAAAAGATACAAAAAAGAGATTTTATATATTAAAGAAGATTTAGGATTGATATACAATAATTCTATATATAAACAATTTGATTCAAAAATGAAGAATTATTTTACAAATTTATTTATGAGATACTATTTTATATGGATTGGTTCTCGTAATTCTAAAACAGGTCTTCATAATGATATGGATGACCAGAATTATTTATTTCAATTGTATGGAACAAAAAAAGTATATATATTTAAATCAAATGATAATAATGTTTTTAAACCAAGGATTAAACAAGAAGGAACAGCATTATTAAGTTCTATTGATTTTTGGAGTAAAGAAGGAGATAAATTAAAAGAAACTGTTGAATATAAAGAGATTATATTAAACGCAGGAGATATATTATTTCTTCCAAAAGGATGGTGGCATTGTGCTGAAAATATAACAGAAACAATTGCTATGTCTTGTAGGTCAGAAACTATTTTTAATATTCCATGGATTTTGTATTCATATATATTTGAACAGAATAAAGATATATATTAAGTATTTTCTATAAATTCTCTTAAACGCATTAAGTATTTTCTATAAATTCTCTTAAACGCATTAAGTAAAAAGATATATTTTTATATTCTATGTTTTAATTAATGGATACTTCCTCCAACTCTCATATTATAGAAATTGAATTAACAGAAGATATAACAAATATAAATAATTTAGATGATTTTATTCACGACCTTATAAATTCAATAACACAAAATATAAATAATTTATCAGGTGGCAATAATAATCAATCTTCATTTACAATTGAATATGAGATTATTAATTCCGACGAACAACAAAATAATACAACTGAAAAAAAAGAAATAACAAATAAAGATATTCATACTAACCTTGGTAGTTATAAAAGAATTAATATAGATGATGATTTAATTAAACATAAATCATCATGTCCGATCTGTTTAGACGATTACAATGTAGGAGAGTATAAAAGATGTTTATCTTGTAATCATACTTATCATAAGAAATGTATTGATAAATGGATTAAGAAATGTAATACTTGTCCCGAATGTAGAAAAGAATGTATTGTTATTTAATTAGTTATTTTGTCTGAATAGTATGAATGTTATGAATTATTGGAATGATTTTTATTATCCTTTTTATTTCTCAAATCAATAATATAGAAAATAATAACAGCAGATATAACAGCAGTTCCTAAAAATCCTATAATTGATTTCCAGTTAGAATATTGATTCGACAAAAAATAAAGACCTATATTTGCTACAAGATTTAAAATCCAAGTATTTATAGAAACACCTACTGAACTATCTGACTTAATTATTTTCAATAATTGTAATATTGTTGCTATTGGATATAATATGGCAGGTAAAAATCCACTATATTCTGCAACACTTCCAATAATTCTTTTAAATCCGCTACTATTTCTAAATAATGCTATACTAAAAATGGTAATAAATAATATGATTGATAAAACTGATGTATATACAATCTCTTTGTTTTTTTCATCGTCTTTATGATATTTTAATGCTATTATATATATCTCCATTATTGACGGAACTATATATGCTAATATTGCTTTTATTGAAAAATATTGTTTTGTAAATAAATAACCACCAATATTTCCTAATATAAATAACATATATGTAATTGTATCTACATCATACGCTTTTCCTGTTTTATAAATATCAAGTATTTCAATCATATTTGATATTGGTGATATAATTCCAGGAGACCATTTTAGTAATTCAACGATTTCTGTTAAGATTTTATTTTCATAAAAAGGATGAATAGATGGCATATAATATTATAATATATAATGTTTTAATAACAATAATAAAATTATTCGATTTTAATGGTTTTATTAATATTCCATCCACTACACTTACATCCAAATCCAAAAACTTGCTCAAAGAGCGAGTCATTATATTTTTCTTTAACTTTAAGATATGTATTGCCATCTTTTTGACCAATAAAAATATTATATACTTTTATTTGACTTCCATCATGCATTTGAAGATTTGCATTTTTCCAATTAATATTGGGACATTTTGTTAGTATAGTCCTAACCATTCCATTTGAATCTACAATAACTCTATCTTCTACTGATGTAAAACCCATTTTAAGATATTTATAATTATATAAATTATTAATATAATTATAAATCAAATTTTATATTTTAAAACATACAATCATTAATTTTATCTATTTTAAATTGAGAACATGGTTTATATGACGTCCTGTGATATTTTGTAATTCCATGTTTTTTAATAGCTTCCATATGGATTTTAGTCCCATATCCTTTATTTTTAGAAATACCATATTTATTAATTGTATCATCGCTTAAACAAAGTTCATCTAAATAATCATCTCGATATTCTTTCGCAAGAATTGAAGCGGCTGCGATTGACATATATTTATCATCTCCACCAATAATACATTTATGAGTAATTTCATTTCCATCAGTATCTCTATAACCATAAAAACGATTTCCATCAATTAGTAATAATTCTGGTTTAACTGATAGATTATCAACAACTTTACACATTAAATCTAATGTTGTTCTTAATATATTTTTACTGTCAATAATATTATTCTCTTCATATCCAACATAATAATCAATTGCTTTTTCTTCAATGTATTTTCTTAATATTTTACGTTTTTTAGCAGAGACCTTTTTAGAATCTCTAATCATAATAGAATATTCGTCATCTAAGTCAGGTGGTAGAATAACTCCTGCTACATATACACGGCCAAATAATGAACCTCTACCAACTTCATCAATTCCAACTTCTAATGTATCTTTATTATAATATTTAATTAATGGTTCTTTATTCATATAAATTTATAAAACAATTATACATATATATATGATTTTGTTTTTATACTATTTAGTAAATGAAAATGTTTTTATAAGAGATTTAATGATATTTAATATCATTAAATTATTCTAAATATATTTATTCAAGCACAACTGTTTCATCATCAGATGATTGAGATTGAGATTTTTTAGAATCATATTTAGCTTTCTCAGATAAATACCGTTCTTTGTCTTTCTCTGCTAGATTTTCATATTTAGCTTTTTCTTCATCACTTAGTTCCTTCCACATAGCACCAATCTTTTTTGAAATAACTGTTGTCCCCATATTAGGATTTTTAGCAATTTCATCGGGTCGAACATCTATTGAGTAGAAAAAGAAAGCATTTAGTCGTCCTTTTGGAGCATTTTGGTCTTTTTTCTTTTTCTTTTTCTTTGGTTCTAATTGTTTAGCATCCTTTTCAAGAGCAGCAATTTTCTTATTATATTCTTGAAACTTTTTTTGAATTTCTTTCCCGTCTGTACGAAGAGACTTAAGCTTATCAGAAAGTGTCATTTCATCATATGAAGGGTCAAACTTATTTTGAGCTGTGCTTGTTTCAGAAGTAGTACTACCTGTTTCATCTTCTACATCACTCGAAAATTTCTGGTTTAAGGTTTTAGTTGACATGTTAGTTTTCTTTATAATTATAAAAGAGTAATCTTTAAGTAAAAATCAATTTTTTAAATTTTTTTATATATTAATAGTCGTTGATATTAAAATTCAAGGTCGTCAAGTCTCCAATATTCAGTTGTTCCATCTGGAAGTGTTCGCTGAATAATTAATGGTAGTTTTCGTTCTTTTAATTCTTTTTCAGCAATTTTTACAACGTCTGTCATTCCTTCTGTATTAACAGTTGCGTTGGACCCATTAGCAAGCATCTCCGCGCGAAATCCAACACTTTTAGCCTTTTCATATTTAGTTAAAAATGGTTTTGTTTGTTTATCATGTGAATTTAATTTATCAATCAACGTCGAGGATGTAATAAATACATTACTCGAGGTGGCATCTTCAATTTCCATTATATATTATATTTATATAATCTTTATATATGTCAGTGTGGTTATAATCAAATTTTTATATTTTTATTAAATAAACTATTTATTAAATAAACTATTTATTAAATAAACTATTTAATAAAATATTATCCATATGACCATTCAGTACAACATACAGTACATGTATAATATAATTTTTGTGTATATTTATCACTTAACATAACAACGTCTCTTTTAGAAGTATCTTTATGAGTTTCACATGTTTCATTAGGACATTTCTTTTTTGTTGTATGTGGAATTGTTCTATCATAAATAATATTCTTATTTGTATCTGATTTCTCTTTTTCTTTTTTTTGATATACTGTTGTATCAATGATATAATCTGTGAAATCTTCAACGCAACCACAAATATTACATACATGTTTAAGTTCTTTATCTATTTCTTTTGGAGATAGTAGTGATTCGCATTCTTTACAAAATTTCATTATATATATTAATGTATTATATTTTTAAGTTAATATATGATTCAAATTTTATTATTTTTTTAAATAAAATTTGTTGGAGTTTAATAGAAGATTTAACTTTTAACAAATTTTATTATTTTTTTAAATAAAATTTGTTGGAGTTTAATAGAAGATTTAACTTTTAACAAATTTTATTATTTTTTTAAATAAAATTTGTTGGAGTTTAATAGAAGATTTAACTTTTAACAAATTTTATTATTTTTTTAAATAAAATTTGTTGGAGTTTAATAGAAGATTTAACTTTTAACAAAT